>Ga0307992_1000586_pt1 | contig 22829 bp, 34 predicted proteins | sample EllFjometagen133_FD_203162 | JGI IMG/M metagenome (GOLD analysis project Ga0307992, IMG submission 203162) | Marine microbial communities from Ellis Fjord, Antarctic Ocean - #133 | ecosystem: Environmental > Aquatic > Marine > Unclassified | place: Southern Ocean | collected 2014-10-08
TCTAAGAACTCTCCCGCCAAAAGGTGCCCTTGCTTAAAAAACAGCGGGACAGGCGGGATCAAACACTTATCGCGCCCTTACGGGTGCCAGTAAATTCGCGTTTGATTTATCTAAAATCATGGATGCGCTTAAAAATCCCTTGAATACCTTAAAAGATTGGTAGTAAGAAGAATAAAAACTGTTAATTATGTTAGGATAAGACACTGCTATAAAATAGGTAAAAAAACTGGTTTTTATAGTTTTCTTTATTTTCCCCATAAGTTATAGATAATTGGCTATTAGCTATTTTTTTATTTACTGTGTTTTTTTGTATTTTTTTGTTGCCTGAAAAATAAAAATATGGTATAATTCTAATATGATAAAGGCAAAGAGAGGCCGGCCGAAAAAGCAGGTAAAATACACTAAAACTATCAATGTGAGATTTACTCAGGATCAGTGGCTGAAAGTAATGCTTGAGGCTCAAAAAGAGCATCTGGAGCCCTCTGTGCATATTAGAAAGACTATCTTAGAATCTCTGAAGCAACAGCTATAATTTTCACTGGAGGGGTGCTGGACGGATTTTAACGGTTAGTTCAGCATTCCCCCCTTTCCCCATGAATCAAGTCACATCTCACAAGTCCACAAAGTCACCAGTCACAAGGTCACATGTCACGGGTTTAGCTAATAGCTTATAGTTGATGGCTTATAGTAAAACCTGTGCTATCCTGAAAAAGGTTGACAGAAAATAAGGAGTAAAGAGTTTCTCAACGATGAGAGGTACGTGGTAGTAAGGGCTAAAAATGATTTTACACTTTACATGATTTTTTCCGATATAAAGATATCGTAAGCGATAAATCAGCCCTAATTTTACGGTGCTCTGAAAACTCTCCCGCCCAAAGGCGGCGGGATCAGGCATTCATCGCACCTTTACGGGTGGCCTGTAAATTCAGGCCAAATTTATCTAAAATCATGAGAGGCGTTTAAAAATCATTTTAATCCCTTTAGAGCTTTACGATGCGGGGGCTAAAAAACTGTCCCCGCCACAAAGAGGCGGAACAGGCCAACTATATTAGGACAAGACACCACTAACTATCGACCATAGGCTATCGACTATTGACTATTTAAACCGCCCTCGAACCAGACCATAGACCATTGCTGTGCATTTTAAAAACCCAGCATGTAGCGTATAGGAATTAGGGTTTAGAAAAGCTCCCTATTCACTTTTATCCTCTGAACCTTTAAAATTCAACCTACGAGGTTTAATTTGTTTACTTTTAACTTTTTATTTGTGTTTTTCCCTTGTTGACCTGCATTAAAAATAGTGATATATTGGGAATCTATATGGAGGAACTTATGACAGTTAAACTGGTTGCGGTTTTTTTGATATCAATATTATGCGTTAGCAATGTTTTTGCTGAAAATGTGAAAGAAATAATACTAAAAGACGGAAGTGTTATTTATGGAAATATCGTTGGGGTTGAAAACGCTAATTATCAGATTCAAACTAAAGACATGGGTATAGTGTTAATTGCCGAAGAAAAAGTTATAACTATTAAAAGTAAACCCGAAGGAAAAGGTGTTACCAATCAAGATGTTCGTAATTTGCAGATTAGCGCTTCTGAGCCTACAGATTCCAATGCTGTAAAAGCAGGTATAGATGCTTTGAAAAGAAGTATGCAGAATGACCCTGGGACAATGACAAGCATAGGTAATCTTCAAAATGATCCAGATTTTATGGCAGTATTAAACGACTCGGAAATAATGAGTGCAGTAGAGTCTGGCGATATCAATACCTTAACATCAAATCCGAAATTCATGAAACTACTTAGTCATTCTGTTATAAGGGGCGCTAAAAGCAAAGTAAAATGAACTAATATTAAAAAGGCCTGCTCTAAAATATGGCGGGGTTCCAGAAGGAGATACGAACATGTCTTTAATTGTAATGGGTACTGTAGCACTGGATTCATTGAGAACACCGCATGGAATAAAAAAAGATCTGCTTGGAGGTTCTGCAGCACATTTCTCCTTGGCTGCAAGACATTTCACCAATGTCCATCTCTCAGCTGTGATTGGTAGTGATTTCCCTCAAAGACATATAAACTTCCTGGAAAAGAAAAAGATTAATACTGAATCACTGCTTGCTAAGCCAGGAAAAACTTTCCGCTGGAGCGGAGAATACCTGGCTTATGATCTGAATACAGCGGTTACTCTGGACACTACATTGGGTGTTATCGTAAGACATAAACCGACAGTAAATATAAAACAAAAGAAAATTGAAAATGTGTTCCTGGCTAATTACGATCCAGATCTGCAGCTTGAATTCCTTGAATCATTAAATAAACCTAAATTTGTAGGCATGGATACAATGAATCTGTGGATAGATGCAAAAAAAGGCTCGGTCACAGAACTTATGAAAAAAGTCGACCTCGTTATTGTAAATGACGCGGAAGCTCGCGAATTTACTGATGAGAAAAATATCATTAAATGCGCTAAAGCACTTCTTAAGATCGGGCCAAAAATGGTGATCATTAAAAAAGGAGAACATGGCGGCATCTTCTATTCAAAAAACCACTTATTTGCGCTTCCTGCTTATCCTATTGAAGAAGTCATCGATCCTACAGGAGCGGGAGATACATTTGCCGGCGGAGTAATGGGTTTTCTCGCACAAGCTAAAAAGATCGATTCTAAAACACTTATAAAAGCGTTATCATATGCCACTATTCTTTCCTCATTCAACGTGCAAGGGTTTGGCATGGCGAGGACGAGGGATTTGACTTTGGCGAAGGTTAATCAAAGGTTGAAGGTATTCAAAGAGTTTTTTAATTTCTGACTTTTTTCGCAATACGTTTTATTGTTTCTTAGGGTGTGTTTCGATTTGCGGTGGGAAGGGGCTATGCTGCCCCTTAGACCCCAGCCTTCATTTCCTTTTGGCGTCTAAAGGAAACGAAGCAAAGGAAAATCGCCCCTAAGAAACAGCACTATTTTTCTAATAAGTTAGTCTCATGGGTTCATCCCGCTAAAGCGGGATTCATCGCCGAAAAACCATCATTGGTTTACGGCATTACGACATCGTGTCTTTGCCCATCCGTCTAACTTAAAGAAAAACTACGTTCTTGGTTTCAAAAGGGGGCTTAAAAGGAGAAAAAATGAAAGAAATGAAAAGTATATTCTTTGCACTCTTGATATGCTTATGTATTAATTCTTCAGTGTTTGCAACTACACAACGGGCTTCTTTAATGTTCAAGACACCTGGTGGTAAATATGTGGTAGAACTTCATCCAGTTATGGATATGACAGTAATAATCCATGATTTTTCAAACAAAACAACAAAATACTTAAGTGCCAATGAGTTGAACGTGTTTAATGCTGTTCTTAGAGAAGATCGCAGTGGAAATACATCAATAAATATGCCGGCGATAATGAGCACAGCAGGTCTTTTATGGTATGACAATGCAATATCCTTTTTTGGCCCAGGAGCAAAAACTTTTATAATTAAACTAAAGCATGGAAATATATTAGTTATAGATGTTGAAAATGCTGCTGTTCTTGAAGAAGTTTCGAAGGAAATTTTAAAACAGGTAGACAGTTTGTTAGCAAGTAAGAGCTTTAACCTTTTGCATTCAAATGATCCACGCGATAAGCAAACAGGGGCAATCGCGTGTGGCCAGTTGAAGATTGAAAGAGCGATTTCATTTCTGAAGGACATGTTAAAAGATGAAACTCACTATTATCAGAGAAGTGGTAAAAAAGAAAGCACAATATATTACGTACGTAAGGCCGCAAAAGAAGCGCTGGAGTCGATGGGCATAAATGTTGAGAATATAGTAACCGAAGAACCTATGAATCGCAAAAAATAAATAAAGCAAATACAACCTCGTAGGTTGATTTTTTGCACTATTATTAGTAGTGCTCACCGCTTCATTCAATATTATAGATTTGCCTGAGCTCCGGGGCAACTCCCACCCCCGGGGTGGGAGTAAAAAAAAAGGACAGCGGCCATAAAACAGCCAATGGTCTATAGTCCATGGTCTATGGTTTGGTTCGGTGGCGGTTCTGGTTTGAAAAAGGAGGAAAAATGAAAAATAAAGCAATTCTTCTAATAATTGCCTTAATTGTATTTTTTATTATTACAAGTCTAGTCCACTATGCTAAGCAGGCATATGGACCATCGATAATAAGAGTAGGTATGGATATTCAAGAAGCTGAGAGAATACTAAAGAATTTTGATGCTGTTACAAGTCTTGGCGGAAGTGAGGACGGAATTAATCTATATCTCGTCCCTGATGTGCCAGACTTATTGTTAATAACGATTGATGAATCCACTAATAAAATAACACATTTAGGAACAAGTTTTATGGCCGATACTGGACATGTAACGGCCTATAAAAAATTCGAAGAAATAGATTTAAGAGGAGAAAAAGATGAAGAGTGAGAAAAAGCGATACATTAGAAATTGGTTGCTTTTATCAGTTGGAATCTTAACTGCGATCTATTTTGCAGGTTTATTTTATGAATTAAGAGGATATACACAGGGCAGGATGGATAGTGGTGTGGACCAATACGGATCAGCCTTAGTTTATCTGCAAACGATTATAAATGATCATCCTGATTTGGTGAAGAATAAGAAAGTCATATTATTAACTAAGCATGCAATTGCAGTATATGAAATTTATAAAAAAGAGTATGAGAAGAAAAATAGCAATATTTTAATTAGAAAAATGAAAGAAGTAGGTAAAAATAAGTTTATTCATTTTGAAAAAATAAAAGAAGAATTGCAAAAGTTGTTATCTGAAAAGTAAATGTAGAGAAATAAGGGGACACAATACTAATTAGAGGATAAAAGATGACAGCGGCCATAAAACACCAATGGTCTATAGTCGATAGCCTATGGTCGATAGTTAGTGGTTTTACTATAAGCCATCAGCTATAAGCTATTAGCTAAATCCGTGACTTATGACTTTGTGACTGCTGTAAGGGGACAGGAGGCTTATCTAAACACGCTAAACGCTGTTTTGAAAAGTGGGGGTTGTTATGAATATTGAGATTTTTGCTGGGGTTTTGGGGTGGTGCTCAATTATTAATATAGGGTTGTTGGTGCTCTCGGCGGGTATTGTTGTACGCTTTCGCGAAAAATTGACAAAGATGTACGCAAAAATATTTGGTCTGGATGAAAAAGAGGTCTCAAAAATTTATGTTAGTTATCTGGAGCATTATGAGGCCGCTATATTAATGTTTAATATTGTGCCATACTTTGCGCTTAAACTCATGGGGTGATTGATACGAGACAACCCCCGGAGTTGCCGAATCGGGGCAGGGATTTTTGTATATGCAGAGTTAACTTTAAGGGTGCGATCTTTGCGAGCTGAATTTTTGATAAATTACTGGTCTTGGGTTACGATTTTATCTGTTGTTGAAGTGTTAACTAAAAGATTAAAGGAGGGGAAAAATGAACACAAAGGAAATCACATTGCAGGAACTTAATGCCTCGGAGTTCATAAAAACAAAAGTAGAGGAAATTTCCGCTGTTGTCGGTGATGGCGTAGCTATCAACGCTCTGTCCGGGGGTGTGGATTCCGCGGCAGTTACTATGCTGGGGCATAAAGCGCTGGGAAACAGGCTTAAAACATATTTTGTGGAAAACGGCCTTATGCGTAAGGGGGAGCCTCAGGAGATCGTGGAGCTTTTTAAAAAACATGGTGTTGAGGTTATGCTTTTCGACGCTAAACAGGAGTTTTTTAATGCGCTTAAAGGCCTTAGCGACCCGGAACAAAAAAGAGAAGCAATCACGCAGACATTTTATAAAGATGTTTTTGGCCGATTGGTAAAAGAAAGCGGTGCAAAATACCTTTTGCAGGGAACAATATTAACCGATGTTGATGAGACCGTAGCTGGTATCAAGCGCCAGCATAATGTTTTTGAACAGCTGGGGATTGATCCGCAGGAGGCATTCGGCTATAAGATTATTGAGCCGCTTGTGCAAATCAGAAAAGATAGCGTTAGAAAAGTGGCTGAGGCGCTGGAGCTGCCTGAATCTATTTATAACCGCATGCCTTTCCCTGGGCCGGCGCTTTGCGCAAGGGTCATTGGTGAGGCAACACCGGAAAAGATTAATATCGTACGGCAGGCAACAGTTATATTGGAAGACATACTAGCTGATGTGAATGCCTTTCAGTACATGGCGATTCTGCATAATGACCGGGTGACCGGAATGTGCGATGGGAAAAGAGATTTTGGACAGCAGATAGAGATACGATGCTGGGACAGCATTGATGCTCGAATAGCTACACCCACAAAATTGCCCTATGATACCTTGATGGAAATTTCAAAACGAATACTGGCGGAAGTATCTGGTGTGGTGAGCGTGACATATAATATCGCTACAAAACCGCCTTCAACAATGGAGGCGATTTAAATTTTTAATATGTTTTAATTGGAATAAAGGGAGGTTAAATGAGTAAGATAATGATTATGCCGTGTTTGGATATGAAAGACGGCAGGGTAGTAAAAGGAATAAATTTTGTCGGGCTTAAAGATGCGGGAGATCCGGTTGAGAATGCGGCTTTTTACCAGAAAGAAGGCGCTGATGAGCTGGCGATGCTGGATATTGCGGCTACACTTGAAAATCGAAAGACAAGGCTTGATTGGGTTAAAAAGGTTTCGGCGGTCATTGATATACCCTTAACAGTGGGCGGTGGTATTTCCAGCCTGGAAGATATTGAGATGGTTATCGCTGCGGGCGCTTCGAAAGTTTCTATGAATAGTGCTGCGGTTGAAAATCCGGAACTTATTCAACAGTCATCAGAAAAGTTTGGTTCTGATAAGATCGTTGTGGCTGTTGACGCTAGAAGAAACCCTGAATTCCCTTCCGGGTTTGAGCTGGTAGTTTCCGGTGGGACAAAACCAATTGGCAAGGATGCTGTTGCTTGGGCAAAAGAGTGTCAAGAGCTTGGAGCAGGTACTATTCTTCCGACCAGCATGGATGGGGACGGGACAAAGGCTGGTTATGATCTGGAATTCATCAAAGCTATTTCAGAGGCAGTGGATCTTCCGGTTATTGCCTCCGGCGGAGCAGGCAGTTTGGAACATTTCTATGAAGGGGTGGTAAAAGGCAAAGCAGATATCCTGCTTGCTGCTTCGGTTTTTCACTTTCGCATCTTAAGTATTGGGCAGGTTAAGGAGTACTTGAAAAATAGGGGGATTGAAATCAATGAATAGTTTATTATTGTTTAGTGTTTAAGAAGGAAAATGGGGATGGTTCTGTTTTTGGTTGTGAGATATTCTTGGTTTATTGTAAAGTATAAATAAGGAGGTGATTGAAATGGTAACATATAAATGTTCAAAATGCGGGATGGGTGTTAATGCGACTTGTGCTGAATGTGATGCGCTGCTTGTAAACGATATATTGAAAATGGATGATGGTACAGAAATTCAAGTTTCAAAATGCCCGAATGGACATGGCCAGATCAAATCGCCCATGTGCTGTGGCCAGGATATGATTTGCTCAATAGGTTGAATGCTAAAATTGGGGAGGTAAAAATGAATGTAAGAAAACTGCATAGGTCCATTGGTTTGGTTTTTTCACCATTTTTCTTGCTCACCGCCCTGACAGGAATTGCCCTTTTGTGGCGAAAATCTGATTTATATGGGTACGAAACAAAAGGGCTCTTGCTTGGCTTACATAATTGGGAGATTGCAGTACAGTATATCGGGGTGATTCTTGCTGGTGCATTAATTTTTATGAATGTTACCGGATGACTATGCTGATTAAATTTTACAAGAGAAAGTGACTTTGAAAGAGTAAAGCAATTTATTGGATTAAGCAGATTTTTTCATTCTAGTTGTTTTAAGAATCTGAGCTTAAAATATTTCAAACTAAGAGGCGATGATGAAAAGAAAGATAACTTCCTTGACTGCGTTTTTTTTGTTTATTGTGCTTGTTTTTACAAGTTTAGTTCTTTATGTTGTGCCCCCTGGAAGAATATCCTATTGGTCAGACTGGCATTTTTGGGGATTGACAAAGTCTGAGTGGGCTAATTTACATATAAACATTGGATATTTGTTTGTATTAAGTATGCTTTTTCATGTTTATTATAACTGGAAGGCATTAGTTTCTTATATGAAAAATAAGCTGAAAAAATCTGAATTTTCTTCCAAAGAGATGATTATAGCCTTATTAGTGCTCGTTGGCTGTATGTTAGGCACTTATTTCCAAATACCCCCGTTATCATGGATATTAGACCTTGATAGCAAGATGGAAGACGCAGCAGCGGAAAAATACGGCGAGCCGCCTTATGGACATGCAGAGCTTTCGACCTTAAAGACTTTTTCATCAAGAGTAGGACTTGATGTTCAGGAAAACATTAGCAAGTTAAATGAAGCAGGCATATCGTTAAAAGATGAAAATCAAACAATACTCGAGATTTCCCAGCTTAATAATCTTTCCCCTAAACAGCTATACAGTATAATCAAGCCCATTGAGGATAATCTAAAGATAACACTGCCTAAGAATCCTCCGTCTGGTTTTGGAAAACGGCCTATTGCTGATATAGCCCAGGAGTATAGTTTGAATATTTCTAAAATTATAGGTTTACTGGCAAAGCACAAAATAAAAGTCCAAGCTGATATGAGTTTAAAAGAGATTGAAAAAGTGAACAATATTAATGCTGAGGATGTTTACTTTATCATTAGAGACAATTTTAAAGAGTTGATTGATCGTTAAATTTAGTTAAATGCAAGGAGTAATGATTTCATGGAAAAATTAAGATTATGTATTGGATCAAATGACGGAGAGAATGTGGCGAAGACACATATGGGGGATACTATTGTTTTTTATGTATACGATCTGAAGGATAACGGAGAAAGTGAATTTATTGAAAAAAGAACTAATGTGGCAAGAGAAATGGAGCACGATACAAAGCAAAAAATGCAGCATATTTTAAAGATTGTTATGGATTGTGATGTTCTTGTGGCCGGGCAGAAAAGTCCTAATTTTGTAAATATAGCTAATAAAACTAAATATCAGCCTGTTGTTGTTAATGGGGAGAAGATAAAAGATATTTTTATTTTATTATCAAGTTCCTATAAGGAAATCTGCACCCTTGTGCAGAGAAGGCAAAATGGAGAAAGCTTTGACACTATCCCTGTAGTTTAAATTTTTTTAAGAAAAATTATATAAGCGGTGTAAAAGTGGGTTTCTTAAGAATTAGACTTGATATATCTGTCAATTATTTTATTTCTTTTCATTAGATATAATAAGATTAATATGATTAATTTTGGATAAAAAAGAGGGGGATAGAGATGAACCTTGAGATTATAAGATTGTTTTTGGGGTGGTGTTCGATCATTAATGTGGCTTTGTTGTTATTGTCGTCAATTCTTGTTGTTGTAATTCGTAAAACAGCGGTAAAAATGCATGGTAAGATGTTTAATGTGGATGAAAAATTCCTCTGTGAGGCTTATTTTACTTATCTTGGGCAATACAAGATTGCGATATTAGTGTTTAATATCGTACCTTATTTTGCGCTTAAAATTATGGGCTAATTCAATATGCTTAAATATGGCTTTGAAGGTTAAATGCTGGAATAGGGGGGGGGATGTAAATGAATTATAAATCAATCAGTTTTCGTATGTTGATTGTTATTGGTGTTTGTTTTGTGGTGAATATTTTTTGTTTACAGGCACAGGAAAATAAAGACGGAAAAACTATGTTTGAAAATAAATGTGCTAAATGTCATCCGCTCTCAAAATCTCTTTCTAAAAAAAATAATCTCAAACAATGGAAAGCTGTAACATTGCGGATGTCAGCTAAAGCAAACAGTGGTATTACTGCAGAAGAAGCCGAAACTATAGCTGAATATCTTGAATCGGTAAAAGTTGAATAAAATTTGGAAAAGAGGGAAAATAAATGTTTGAAAGAGAAGGGCTGTTTGATTTTCTGTGGTATGTTATTTGTTTGTTTTGGTTTTGGGTGGAAATAGTCAAAAGTGGATATCTTATCCCGGTATTTACTATGTATGTTGTGTTTTTTGGATTGCTGGGGAAATGTGCATGGCAGTTGCTTCTAAAATTAGGATATAATCCGGAAAGAGAAAAGAAAGCATTGAAAAAGAATGTATTAAATTGGCTTATTCTGGGCGTATTTGCTTTGTTTATAATTATTTTTTTTACGAATTCATTTTATTGGATTTGTGATCTAAGTAAAATTCCTTTAACCGAAAACCTTATTAAAATCAGAGAATATTTATAGGAAATACAGTTTTTCAATTTTCGTATTGTAATAAAGGAATATTATGAATAAATGGCTTCTTAAGTATTTTAGGCCTGCTTATGATGAAACAGCTACCTTTTTGATGGCTGTTTCCTTTGTCTTGCTTTATGTGGCAGACCCAGAATTAAGGCAAGGGGTTGCAGGAACACTTGAATTCACGCATATTCCTAAGCAGGATGGGTTTATTTTCATGTTCTCCATAATACTTATTGCTGGTTTTTTCCTTTCTATTTATCATGTCTTTAGTAAAAGAAATAAAACGCAACCTGAAAAAATGGCTATGCTTGTTTTTGCGTTGACTATGAATGGAGTGGCTGCAGTCACCTCCGGTATTTATCTGCTTAAAACAGAAAGTGGATTATTGCGAATGTTTACTTTGTGGAATGTGATCAATGGAGTTGCTCTTTTATACCAAATAGGGCTGGTTAATGAGGATTCTTTTTATGATGATCAATTTAATATTTACCAAATTTGTGTTGGGCTAATCGCTGTAGGTATCTTATTCTATATGTGTCATATTATCTTTAATTTATATTGGGCGGTGACATTTTCGATTTGTGTATGTTATGCGAGCACAATCAGCAGATTTGTAAGTTTAAAGATAGGTGGAAAATGATGAAAAATAAAGCTTTGAAAGGTGTAAATTTGGGCGGTTGGCTTTTAATGGAAGGCTATATTCTTAGAGGCAGGAATATAGCGGAGCATCAGTTAAAAAGGCAATTCAAAAGAGACAATACTGGTAAGGCATTGTTTGAATTTGAAAAAGAATTTAGAGATAATTTTATTTCTGAAGATGATTTTAAAAACATTGCAAAATTAGGCGCTCAAATCATAAGACTTCCGTTTAGTTATCGACTCATCGAAGAAAAGGCTTCTAGTCGTAATAAAATTAGCTTTTACTTTTTAGATAAGGCTTTTAAATGGGCAAAAGATTATAATCTTAAAATCATCCTTGATTTACACGCTGCCTGCGGAGCCCAAAATTTTGATTGGCACTCTGACAGTACCGGGAAAGCGATGTTATGGGAAAAGGAAAGCTGTAGAAAAAGTACGTATAGGCTTTGGGAAATAATCGCCGCTCGATATAAAGATCATTCTGCTCTTTATGCCTATGATGTTCTTAATGAACCGGTCTTAGGCAATAAAAGTATTACTATTTTGAAGAAATTTTATAAAAATATAATAAAATCCATCCGAGGAGTAGACAAGAAGACATTGATTTATCTTGAGGGCTCCTTGTGGGCGCAGCAAATAGAATTTTTGGAATCGCTTATTGAAGACAATGTGGGGGTAAGTATCCATTCATATCTTCCATTGGATTATGTTTTTAATTTTCATCCCTTGCTTAAATATCCGGGTAGCGTGCAAAATGTTTTATGGAATAAAAAAAGATTGTATCAGCATTTTAAACAATACCATAATTTCGCATTTAAGAATAAAGTTAAATTACTCGTGGGCGAGTTTGGTATAAACTGGCGGGGCGGATATTTTGGCGAATGTGCCTGGTTGGATGATATGCTTAATATCTTTGATGATTTTGGCTTTGATTATACTTATTGGACATATAAGTCTATTGCCAATGATGTGTTCCCTAGTGGGGTGTATCAATATCTTAAGAATAATAAATTTGTCCGAAGGGAAGGTCCGGTCTATGGCTGGGAAAATTATAGCAAATACTGGAAAAGACAAAACAAAGAAATCGTCTCAGTTTGGAAAACAGAAAATTATACTTTCAATAAAAGTATCGGAAATATTTTAAAGGCACATTTTCTGAAAAAATAAACATAACAGTGGAATATCAGCAGCAAAGGAAAGTATATGAGCAATGCGATTAAAACAGTTATTTTTTCTGACTTGTTTTTGTTCTAGCGTTCAGCGCTGGTCGGAACTACAAAAGAGGCTATTGACAAACTTGCGCAGTCAATTGCAACGATATTCAAGGAGAAGGTTTTTAAGGACACTTTTTTAAACCAGACAGGTCAAAACATGAATTGGCCTTTGCTGATAGAAAATTCGGATTTAAATACTTTGATGGATTAAGGGGGATCATAAAAAAACAATATTTACTTTTTTTATTCTCTGCCTAATCGTCGGCAATGCTCGGGTATCTAAAGAAGGGGTTTTGTCTTTCTCTACATTTGTTTATAATTGCGAAGGTATCGGCGGTCTGGACCTGTTATCGTTTCTGGATAAAAAAAATCGCAAAACAAAATCGTTTCTTTAGGCATTGAAGCTTTTGGGAAAAAATACAAAATCCCTGAAGAAAAACTTAAAAATATTCCCCAGATGTCTTATAATGGGATTCGGGTGTCCTATGATCCGGGATATAAAGAATTGGGTGGCAAAACAATATATTTATCCTTGTATGTCGGATTTAACTCTGGAACAACAGAAAGAGTATTAATAACTCTCACTGAAAACGGAAAAATCGAAATTTTAAAAGAATAAGAACATAAACTTATTGAAAAGAAGGGAAAAGAATGTCAGATATAATTGAAGATCCATTGAATGCGGAAAAAACAAAACTTGTCAGTAAACAGAAACCAAAATTGAATTCATGGCTTGAGATAATGATTTCTCCGCTTACCTGGATGGTGAGTCTGACTGTTATTGGTTTGTTTTCAGGGATACAGCTTGAATACAACGGTTCAGTAATAATGTTATGCGCGTTTTGTACAGTTGGCATAGCCATATGCAGGTTTTTTAAGATTAATATGGCATACCTATTAGTGCCGATAATCCTGGTTTTTCCGAAATTTTTAGCAAAAGGAGGGCAGTTTAACTTACCGGTAATCGGTATTGTTCTTTTTTATAGTTATATAGGGTACTGGTTGATATCTGTACTGTTAAATAAAAAACTGGCTGATAAATTCCCCAAAGAAAACGCGTTATATGTTGCAGGGATTCTTCCTGTTGCATATTTCCTAATGTTTCAACTATATACTTTGATTAGATTCAAAGAGATAATCTCTGGAATGGTTTTGATCGGGACAATATTATTGATCTTTGAGATCGGCCTGATAGCGATGTATTGGGAATTGTTTAATAAAGAAAAATTAAAAGTAATAATAGATAGGATTCCAAAACCTTATAGAGTTATTGTGGGGATTGGAATAGCTGTAATTATATATATGATATTTTTTGGTTAAACCAGTGTTTGCTGATTAGGATGCTAAATTTCTAACAACTGAGATGAGAATATAATGGCATATAATTGTCCCCGATGTAGCAATAATGTATCTCGTAATTATAATGCGCAGGCACAGGCAAAATCCGGATTAGTCGGTTTGTTTTTTTTTGCGGCATTCGGAGTCTTTAATTGTGAAAAATGTGGTAAAATACCGAGAAAGGAGTTTTCCTCTGAAGTTCAGATAAAAATGGCAATGGGTACGTTGCTTTTGGTAATTATAGTGGTGGTTATTATCTTTGGGTTAATTATGTTAATAACCAAATAATATAATCAGCGATATCCGGAGTTGAATAATGTTTTATTGGGCAGAACGAGAGCGCTCAAGAGGAGATTTATTATGAAACAAGGTGTTAATTTTTTTAAGGCAGCTGTAGCCGGGTTTCTAATCTTTCATGCAGGTGATCTTTTGATGAGATTTATCTCTCTTATGAAAGCGCGGACTGTTACGATTACAACTAAAAACTTTATATATTCTCCTGCAAAGCCGGTATTAGTGCTGGCTATTTTAATGCTGATAGCTCTGATCGTTTGTTTCAAGTATTTAAGTCTCATGGAAAGAAACTTAAGCCCTATCTCTTGAGTGTTGGCGGATACTATTTTATAATATTTTGTGATTATGCTTATAGAACACGCATTGATAATAACCGTATGAATTTTATGGGAGCGTTAATTGCCAGCTGTCCTGTGCTTATTGGGGAATTATTCTTTATTTTACCGTAAAGCATCTTAATGAAGGTTCCTGAGAGCTTAATGAAAAGGAAAGAAAGGTAATGGAATAATTATGTTGATATGGTTTATACTAAGTATAGTTTCTGCAGTTATTTATTTAAAAGTATTTGCTAAAAAAAATGTTCCCTCTAACCCTTATGAGCGAAAATTTATAATAATCTTAGGGATTAATGCGATCTTGTTTGGTATTTGGGGCGGGGTTACTCATTGGGCAAGATCTGCTGATTTTCTGCCTTTTTGGATTATGTCTTATGGAATTCCAACTTTAGGATTAATTCAGGGGATGCGTATTAGAAATATTTTGACTGCCGGAATTATTTGTGCGGCCGTTGGTGTAGGGATTGTACTGACAAGCTGTTTGTTTTATTTTGAGGGTGGTACTACTATAATGATCATGGTTATTTTGGCGGCAGAAGCTTTTTTATTCAGCTCGATAGGTGTGATAATTGCCAGAAAGACTATTAAATAGCTGTGCGAATTAGTTTGTATATGCTGAATGTTAGTTTAGTGTGCAGAAAAAGGAGATTGGATGAAATATATAAAAAAGGCGATGAGTTTAATTATGTTTTTGACTTGCTTTATAGCTTTGGGTAATGTCTCTTATGCCAGGACTTTGGAGGAATATGATCTTAATAGCTTTCCGGTGCCGGAAGGTCTTTCAGCGGTAAATGAGAAGATAGATATTACTGAAAATGCAATCTATTCCGTTACAAAAGACTTTGCAAACAGCATTTTATCTCACATTGATCCTCTTTCCTTTGAACGCGACTTTGGAAATACTCCGCCTGAATATGAATTCCTGCAGTTTGAAACTCAAATGCATCCTCAGGAAATATTTGGTTTTTATAAAGATTTTTATGGAAATCTTGCGGGAGGCAAAAGTTTTTCTGAAATGCATTATGATGTCGCAGCAGGGGATTCTGTCTCAATGTGCAAAAACAATGAAATAGTTTATTACACTGTGAAAATAGGAACGAATATAGATTCTCAGGATTTATATTTTGCTGTCTCGGCTTTTAAAGTTGCTTCTGAAGAAAAAACTGAAGTGTATCTACTTAGATATAAAAAATAAAAGGCTAAATAATCAATAATGATGGAAGTGATATGAATAAAGAAGATTCAAAAGAAATTACTGTCGTAGAGATTTCGGAATCTCCTATAGAGCTTTATAAGCTGCTTAAGTTCGCGAATCTGGTGCAAAGTGGCGGGGAAGCTAAGTTTGTTATCAGAGAAAAGCTGGTAAAGGTCAACGGTGTTGTAGAAACGCAAAAAGGGAAAAAAGTTACTGAGGGTGATATAATAGAATTTAAAGGCCGGAAATTGCGAGTTGCCAAAAGAACATGCGTAGATTAACAATTTATATACTAAACCCAAATTTTGCTTGATAAAGCACAGGAAATGAGGAAAAATGTTCACCATAAAATTTGACAATCGGCATAATCTGTTGATGTTAGAGTTTCGTAGTAACTTTAATGAGCAGCAGGGGGAGCTTTTATGTAAAAAAATGGAGAAAGAGCTGTCAAAAGCCAAAAAGGGATTCGTGGCCTTAACAGACCTATCCCGTGTTAATAATTTTGATGATTTATCTATAAAATATATCAAAAAAACAATGACAATCGTCAATGCTCATGGTGTTTCAAAGATATTTAGAATTATTCCCGATAATACAAAGGATTGTGGATTTAATGTCTTGTCTATTTTTCACTACACAAATAACGTTAAAACATATACTTATAAGTCCAAGGTAGAGGCTCAGTATCATCTGAAGTTAAATAGTAACATAATATTTACGGACAAAATTATTACGATCCTGAGAATTCTTAGAATTAAAGCATCGAATATGACTGAATCCATTTATTTTCGCTATTTTGTGATTATCTTTGGATTTGCATTGTCTATTGTATTGAGGCAAGTGTTTAAGGCCTTTGGTATTTCTTTAGGTTATTTATATATACTGATGATCTCTTTGGCAGGTTTTTGGTTTGAAGTAAAAGGTGGCATAATAGCTGCGATTATCGCAACATTGATATTTACGGCTGAAGTTAATTTTTTTGACTCCTGGATTGCCAGGGACCTTGTTTTGAAAAGTATGGCCATTAGATTTGCCATCTATTTCCTTAGCGGTATTGTTATTGGATCTTTGTCTCGCGTTGAAAGAAACCTTAGAAAAAGAATGGAATTTTTAGCTGTCAATGATGAGCTTACCGGGCTTTTGAATTACAGGTTTAGCCTTGAGTTTTTGAAAAAAGAATCCGAACGCAGCAAAAGATTTAATAAAAAACTTTCGATAGCAATACTCGATATTGATCATTTTAAAACTATTAATGATACCTATGGTCATCTTGTCGGTAACGATTGTTTGAAAAAATTTTCAAAAATCATAAAAAATGATCTAAGGGAAACTGATATAGCTTGTAGATATGGTGGAGATGAGTTTTTTTTGATCTTTCCGGAATCTTCCTGTGAGCAAGGAGTAAAGATATTGGAAAGAATAAAGTATTCAGTAGCGGCAACCAAAATTACATCGTCATTTTTAATCAATGAAAATTCAGTTACATTGACTTTTAGTGCAGGAATAGTTTCCTTTACGGATTATAGTAAAACAGTTGATGAACTTATTGGAGAAGCTGATAAGGCGCTATACCGTGCAAAAGAAACCGGAAGAAACAGGATAATAAAAGATTCAGTTGAAAGTATTAATATTAATGTTGATGATGGCAAAAATACAAACGAGATTAGTTGTAGTATTAAAAAAGGAGAAAAATGGCAATAGATAACTTGTTAAATATGGCACTATTTAACTGGAATGAAATTCTTAGCATTTTACTCGCTGGGATAATAATATGGACAGAAAGACAGCTTTCAGGAAAACCAATCGGGATCAGGACGAGTATCCTAATTTGCTTAAGTACATATATATTCGCAACTTTTTGCAACCTCAATAGCCAGGGACTTTCGATACATCGCGTATAAGATGATAAGTATGTATCTTATGGCACAGCTATTTCGTCAAGGTCAGGGAAATAAGGCGGATTGGACATTAGAAGAACTTTCTAAGATATTTGAAGATATTTCTAAGGCCAACCGTAATGTAAGCAGAAAATTAAAATCTTTGCTGGCTAAGGATGCGGTGATTAATGCAGTAATTATTCTCAGTTCCAGGGTAGACTTTATGGCTCTTTGCTTTGATGAAGTAATTTTAAAGGAAATTGAGCGGAATTTTAAATTGTATATAGAGTAGAGATTGTTTGGGATGCCAAGAGATGGAGTTATATGAAAAAAAGCATTATTGTCAAAGTTTTATTAATCCTGCTTATTATATCGGCGGTGACTGTATTTTTTGTTTCTTGTAAGAATATTAATGAGTATGATCCGGGAAATGGCTGGAAACTTGTTTGGTCTGATGAATTTAATGCACAGACAATCGATGGCACAACCTGGACATACGATATAGGTTATGGGCCTAATGATGACGGCTGGGGGCTATGGGGAATGCAGGAGTATACCTCAGATTCCAAGAACTCTTATATAGAAGATGGTAAGTTAGTACTTGAGGCTTTTTATTTAGGGGGAGAGTTTCAAGCTCGTAATTATACCTCAGCAAAGTTAACAACATACGGCAAGAGGAGTTTTAAGTACGGACAGATTGTCGCACGCATCAAAATGCCTTATGGCAAAGGGATTTTTCCTGCTTTTTGGATGCTGGGAACAAATATTGAGGAAGCTGGCTGGCCAAAATGCGGAGAGATTGATATTGTTGAAATGTTCGGCGGAGGAGTTGGTAAAGATGACACTGTTCTTGGGACAGCTCATTATTTTAATGATAATCAAATGGGGCCTACTTATTCCGGCGGCAAAACGACATTGGCTGAGAATTTAAATGAACAGTTTCATGTTTATGCTGTTGTGTGGGATGAGAATGCTATTATTTGGAAAATTGACGGCAAAGAGTATCATCGCGAATTAATATCTGCAGCAATTCATCCGGAGCGCTCTGAATTACATAATGAGTCATTTTTTTTGCTTAATCTGGCTATCGGAGCATGGGTGGAAGGTGTTGGCTATCCTAATCAAACAACTGAATTCCCTCAAAAAGTTGAATTTGACTGGGTAAGAGTGTATAAAAGAATATAGATAAAAGGAAGGTAATTTAAATTACTATGGAATTAAAAATCAGAAAAGCTATAATAGATGATTTAGAGACAATCCAGGGAATAGCTTGTAGAACAATAGACATGAATTATCGTCCATTTCTTGGTGATAAAGGAGTCGACAGATTCATTGAAAGCGGTGCTGCCCATAAATATCTTCAAGATAATATAGTTGATTGCTGGTTGATAGAGAATGAAGATAAAATGCTTGGGTTTTGTGTGTGTAAAGGTGATTTGCTTGATCTGATGATGGTGGAAACTGCGTTTCATGGCAAAGGATACGGTTCAAAACTTTTGAAACATGTTGAAACTATAATGTTTAGTGATTTTGAAGAGATTAAACTTGAAAGCTTTGAAAGAAATGAAGAAGCAAATAATTTCTATAGCAATCATGGCTGGGTACAAAGCGAAAAGAGATTTGACAAAGCATCGAATGTATTTAAATTAATATTTTAAAAGAGAATATCCTGATTCCAAAAACAACTCAATAGGTGATAACCTAATAGGATAGAAATGCGACAAATAGTATCGATCTTAATAAATGATCATAATCGAGACTATAAGCAATAAAACAAGATATTTAGAAAATAAACATTTTAATTTTTAATCCATTTTTTAGGATATTCCTGAAAGGTAAGTATGATAAAATCAAAAATTAAGATCAGAACACGATTTGTGCCCGCAGGTATCAAGATACTTTACGAAGACCGGGACATAATTATTATTGATAAGAGCGCGGGGCTTTTAAGCGTTAAGGCCAGATATGAAACAGAAAAAACGGCACATCAATTGCTCACAAATTATGCAAAAAAAGGCAACTCCAAGTCAAAGACTGAGTTGTTTGTTGTTCACCGACTGGATCGTGAAACATCTGGGGTAATGATCTTTGCCAAAAGCCTTGAGATTCGCGAGAAATTTGCTGCGCAGTGGAAGAATGTAGAAAAAAAATACCTGGCCTTGGTTCATGGAACAATAAAGGCCAAAAGCGGTATTATCGAGTCTTATCTTGATGATGGCGAGGATTATAAGGTGCGGTCTGTTAAAAATCCAAAAGAAGGCCAGTTTGCCAGGACAAAATACAAGGTAATTAAAGCTTCGAAAAAGTATAGCTTATTAGAGATTTATCTCTTGACTGGTAAAAAAAATCAAATCCGTGTTCATCTCTCTGATAAGGGGCATCCTATTGTCGGAGATATAAAATATGGCAGAAAGACTAAGGGGCGCTTAGCGCTGCATGCATGGTCGATAAAATTCAGGCATCCGTTTACTAATGAAGAAATGAAATTCGAAACAAAAATACCGGAACATTTTATGCCTTATTGTAATATAAAGGAAAGTCTCAATCCAAGGGCGGAAAAGGAAAAATAAAGGGAATATGAAAAAATATAAAAGAGAAATAGCTATAGTAGCGTTATTTATTCTGCTTGCAGTGGTGTTGCATTTCCTGCATTATGTTATCTTTCACGATTTGCACCATATTTTTATATATGGCATGGGAGATCTTGCCTTTTTACCCCTGGAAGTGCTGATTGTTACGGTAATCCTTCATAGATTGCTTGAATGGCGTGATAAGAAGGCCATGTTGTCAAAGAAGAATATATTAATCGGGTGTTTCTTTAGTGAAATCGGTGTTTCTGTATTGAGATGTATTTCTCAGCTGGACAAAAAAAAGCAAAGAGTAAAAGATAGATTAACTATTACAAATCAATCCAGTAGTAAACAATTCAGGCAGGCACTTAAATTTCTCAAGCATTACAGGCCTGACCTTGATGTAGGCAATAAAGATATAAAGTTGCTTAAGGAACTGATACTTCCCAAAAGAGGGTTTTTATCGGATTTGATACAGCATCCGGTACTTATTGAGCATAAGACTTTTACTGATCTTCTTTTGGCGACATTTCATCTTGCGGAGGAATTAAGTCATAGAGATAATATTGATAAGTTGTCGAAAAAGGACCTAGAGCATCTTGCAGTTGATTTTGAGCGTGTTTATAAGCGGTTATTACCGGAGTGGGTGGAATATATTGGCAGCCTGAAGAATAACTATCCTTATCTTTTTTCATTATATCTAAGATTGAATCCTTTTGAAAAAGAAGTGGATGTTAGAGTTAGTTGATGTTAAAAAGAAAGAAGGTATTAAATGGTAACGGCGATTGTATTGTTGAAGGTTGAGAGAAAAAATATAAATAATGTTGCGCAAAAGCTCTCAGATGTTCAAGGGGTAAGTGAAGTATATTCAGTAAGCGGCCGGTTTGATCTAGTGGCAATAATACGTTCTAAGGCAAATGAAGACCTATCTGAGGTGGTAACCAGTAGGATGCTTAAGATCGAGGGGATTACCAGTTCTGAGACAATGTTCGCTTTCCGTTGTTTTTCAAAGCATGATCTTGAGTCGATGTTTTCTCTTAATGTTGAAGAATAGAGTGATGTATTTTCATTAGTTTCTTTGAATTTGACGCAATAAATAATAGATAAAATTATGATTGCATGGTTAATGATATTAATTCCATCAGCTGCTGTAGGCTTTATCTGCGGGTTGGTATCTAAACGCCGCATTGGTGTTGTCTTGGCAGGGTTAGTTCCTTGGTTGGGATTAATGGGAGTCATTCTTTACAATGAGTATTTTGTGCCGTATCAAGGCGGCGGCGCATCTATGTGGGTGATCGCCCAATTATTTAGCGGAACTATAGCCGCTGGAGTTGGCGTGGGTGCATATTATATGTGCAGAATTTATGTGAAAAAGGATAAATAGGATTGATTTAAAGTAACGGATTCCTTTGTGCGGAAAATTTTATAGCAGAATATAAAAGGCGAGCAGTACGCAATTAGTGTATATAATAAGCTAATTCAAGAAGTGGGCATGAAGGATTCTGTCACCTATAATATGGTTGTTTAGATATTGCAGGATGAAGTTGAGCATGAAGATGATCTTCAGTCACGGCATGAGGATCTTAGCGTGATACTTAAAGTATAGATTTTTCAAAGTTTATTTTTAAAAGGACAGGAAAAAAGTAAATGCTTAAATATGACAGATATGTGGGGATATTTTGTGTTTGCTTGATTTTAGCTGTTAGTTTGGTTGTTTGCTCTACGACGCTGGCTGAAGACACTCAAAGTGCCTCTGCTCTGGGCTTGTCTGCTGATGCACAATATGATGAATCCCTTTATTTAGAGTCTATATTTACACGTTATCAGCCATATTTAAAAAATTTAGGTGTTTATAAACCGCTCTATTTTCTATTGGGAACCAATTTGTCCAAAAGTAAATTTCAAATAAGCTTTAAATATAAGTTTTACAATCCTGTTAAAAAAAAATCGTTTGAGAATAGCTTTAAAGAAGGATTTTATTTTGGTTATACACAAACTTCTTTTTGGGATCTTAAGTCAGACTCAAAGCCTTTTGACGATACAAGCTATAAACCGGAATTATTTTTTCTGTCTTCTGATTTATATACTGGCAGTCGAAAACATACCAGCGTGTTGCTACAGTTAGGATATCAGCATGAATCCAATGGGAAGAGTGAAGAAAATTCCCGGAGTACAAATCATATTTATTTAGAGCCGAATTTTATATTTTATCAAGAGTCAAGCTCGTTTGGGTTGCAGATAGCCCCAAAAATTTGGACATATGTAGAAAATAGTAACGAGACTAATGAAGACCTTTGTGATTATCGGGGATATTTTGATTTAGGGGTAAAAATGGGCTATGCAGAGAAACTTGTTGTGGATTCCCATTTTCGCAGTGCTCGAAAAGGTAATTCTTATGAAATTAATTTTACTTATCCCATGAATATAAATAATATTGAACTCTATCTTAATGTCCAATACGCTAATGCTCTGGCAGAAAGTTTAATAGACTATAAAAATCGTACTGAGGCACTTCGCATAGGATTTTCTTTTGTGCGCTGAATAAATAGGTAACATCTGTTTTGTTAGGAAAAGGATGAATGACAGAAAGTGTGAAAATTGTATAAATAGAAGTCAATGTAAGGGAGGTTTTTCTTCCTGGCTTTTTTTTATTATTGGTATTATATCTGCAATAGCTATCAGGATAACCGTTTTTTTGCTGCATCTTAATCCTGTTTACTCAAAGATATCCTGGTATGTTGGGGTGGGAGGATTTTTTGTTTTTTTTGTATACAAGTTTAAGATTTTACAGGAAACTGCTGATATGATAAAGCGAAGGCATATTCTTGAAAAATTGGAGACTCAAAAGCAGTTAAATAGCGATGATTATAATCTGATTCAAAGAGTTCTTTGCAGCCTAACCTCAAAAAAAGAAAGAATAAATTATTTATTTATATTCGGGCTTTCGGCAATAGCCTTGAGTGTTGCTGTATATCTTGATTTTTTGAATAATTAAATGAACGGCTCAAATTATACGCTTATAATATTAAGAATAATATTAAGGGGAAATGCGATTGCGGCAGTGATTGCGGTTGTGGTGATGATGGTGACTGTTGCGGATGATTAAATATGAAACGTTGTGATTGGCTTACTAAGGATAAAGACT
>Ga0307992_1000587_pt1 | contig 22808 bp, 24 predicted proteins | sample EllFjometagen133_FD_203162 | JGI IMG/M metagenome (GOLD analysis project Ga0307992, IMG submission 203162) | Marine microbial communities from Ellis Fjord, Antarctic Ocean - #133 | ecosystem: Environmental > Aquatic > Marine > Unclassified | place: Southern Ocean | collected 2014-10-08
TAATTCTTTTATCCAAAGGAATTTGGCTTATAATGTTTCTAGCCTCGCTCAATGTACTGTTTAAGGCAATTTGAAGATAGTGTTGTTTGTTGTCTAACATATTAACTTTATAATATCACAGAATATACAAATATAAAAAGCTTGGTCAAGACCCGAGCTTGACCAAGTTATTCGAGAACTAGTGTGGAGGGTGTGGAGGTCAAACCTCCACAGTTATTTTCACAATTAGTTTCTTGAAAATCTGGTTAGACCAGAGCAGGGGACTATTTCAATTCCCTGCAATTCAAGTTTGTCTAAAAATAAATTTACACCGAGAGAATCGGAAGACATATGGCCGGCAATAACTATATTAAGATTTGCTTGTTCTGCTTCTTTTTTATGCTCTTCTGAAATATGCATTCCAACTACTGTGCCAATGCCAGCATTAGCCATTTTTTCGTAAAGTTTTGGAGAACCTTCTGTTCCGCCAGTTATCTCGGTTAAGGCAATTTTGCCACAACGATTTTCCTTACTTCCAACAAAAATTTTCGGACCGGCTCCAATTTCCATAGCTTGTTTGTGCTCTGGAATTTCTTTTAATAAATCAATTAAATCTCCTATTCTTTCTGGTTTTTTCTCTTCTGTCAAATTTTTTAAAAATTGAGCAGCTAAGTTGTCGCAGGGAGTATGAGAATTCATCAGGCTTTGTTTTAAGATTTTGGCTGCGTCAACGGTTCTTTGGTGGTTAATAGGATTAACTCCCCTAGAGACTTCATTAATTCTTTCTTTCATAAGACCTTCTGCGATATTTATCGGCACTCCATAAAAATTTAGAACATCGCATTGTAAATCCATAACATCTGCCAAATGAGCCAGACCCTTACCCATAGGATGGTGCGCAATGATTAAATCTATGCCACCAATTTCTTTTGCCATCAGAATTTCAGCCGGCCCGATGTCAATGCCAACTAAAACCTTTTTTATTTCTTGGTCGTTTTCAATATGATAAATTCTTGAATCTAAATAGGGATTTTTTAAACTTTCTTCGTCAAATTCTTGTTGCTCTCTTTCGCTCATCTTTTCGTATATTTTTCTTTTATTTTCTAAAAATTTTTCTACTCCTGCTCGCCCACGAAAATCAGAGTCAATACCCATTTGAAGCGCTAAATTATAGATTTCTTTTATAGTCATAAATATATTTTTTAATTACAATAATACAAGCATTAATATTGTTGAAATATTATTAGTTTACAAGCAGGTATTATTTTTTGATTTTTTTATACATTTCTGAAATTAATTTTTCCTGTTCTTTAATTTCAAAAACTTGCTTGCGAATTCGCGCCTTTTCTTTTCTAACGAATTTACGCAATGAGTTGGGCATATTTCTTTTTTCCATAATAAAAATAGTTTAGAACAAAATGAGATAAAAATCAAATTTTTATAACTTTTACTAATGATTAATGATTAATTGCTTGTCTGACAATTTCTCTATCGTCCCATTCTATTTTTTTGTTATTTTGCACGCACATCCACAGCTCTGAACCTTTGCCTGTGATAACAACAATATCATTGCTGTTTGCCACACTAATAGCTTTTTTGATTGCCTCGCGTCTATCCAGTATTTTATGTGCTTGGCCTTGAGTTCCTTGTGCCACTTGATCAATAATATCCATAGGATCTTCGTCATAGGGATCTTCGTTTGTTACGAAAACCTCATCACAATATTGAGAAGCAATTTCTCCCATTTTTGGTCTTTTCCATTTATCTCGCCCACCACCACAAGAGCCAAGGACACAAATAATTTTTGATTCTTGATTTTTGGGTTTCAGTTCGCTTAAAGTTTTGTAAACATTAAGCAAAGAATCTGGAGTATGCGCATAGTCAACAATTACCACAAACGGTTCTTTAACCACAATTTCCATTCTGCCTGAAACTCCTTGTATTTTTGATAGAGCAAGCTTACATTTTTCCAACGAAACTCCTTGCGACAATCCAACACAAATCGCTGCCAGAGAATTATAGATATTGAACTTTCCTAATAAATTTAAATGAAATAATTTCCCTTGAATTTCAAAATCAACCCCGTTTGTTAATACATTTATATTTTTTGCTTCCAAAATTTTTAAATTTTTATTATTCTCCCTAAAGTTGATAGTAGCTTCGGGATTCATTGAAAAGCCATATTTTTCATTAGATGGAATCTTTAAAAAATAATCAGTATTTTTGTCATCAAGGTTTATAATATGAATTTTTTTCGTATCCTTGAAAAGTTTTAATTTCGCCTGCCTATAGTTCTCAAACCCTCTGTGAGATTCAATATGCTCGGGGCTTAAATTAGTGAATATCGCAACATCAAAATTAATAAATTTATTACGAAATTGTTTTATACCTTCAGAAGTAACTTCCAGAACAACATATTTGCAATTAGATTTAAGCGCTTGTTTCAGAAATCTTTGAATTTTCATTCTGCCCGGCATAGTCATTTTTAAGTCATTTTCTTGTTGATTACTCCCTATGCTAAACTTTATTGAAGAGAGATAAGCTGTTTTATAGCCTGCTTGCTCAAAAATTTTAGCAACAAATTCTACTGTTGTTGATTTTCCGGCTGTGCCTGTAATACCTACAACTATCATTTTTTTAGAAGGGAACCCATATAAAAAGGCCCCTGCAAACGCAAGGCAATAATGATAAAAATCCAGTAGAAAGCAAGGTATAATTTTTTTGATCGATTCTTTGATTGTCATATATGTTACTGCTTGCCTAATATTTTTAATGCCTGTTCTATTATTTTATCTGAGCCTTTTATATCTTTTGATACTTTTGCTATTGCGTTTTTCGCTATTTCTCGAGAAAAACCAAGACTAATTAACGCATCCTCTGTTGCACTTGTTTTTATAGACGATGTTTTGCTTTTTTGGAATTCTTTAATCTTACCTGAAAGTTCTAAAACAATTTTCATAGCTCTTTTTCTGCCAATTCCAGAAATTTTCTCAAATATTGTTTCGTCTTGAGCTAAAATTCTATCTTTAATACTCTCCAGAGAGCCTATTGCAGAAATCTGAAGCGCGGCCTTTGGACCAACCCCAGAAATATTATTTAGAATTTCAAAAAATTCAAGTTCCTTAAAATCTAAAAATCCATAGAGGTCTAAGCTATTTTCTCTTACATTCAGAAAACAAAAAATCTTGAATTCATCATTAGTTTGAATAATTTCAGAAATTCTCTTCTCGGACAAAAAAACCTTGTACCCAACATGGTTTACGTTTAGAATAATGAATTTCTCCTTCTTTAAAATAATTTTTCCTTCCAGGTAAGCAATCATAGTATTGTTATAATGTTATTATGACAATCATAATGTTGTCATAATGTTATGATAGCCTAGCTCAAGACATTTGACAACTTATCTTTTAAATATTACATTAGATACATGCCAATTAAAAAATCCACGAAAAAATCTCTGCGCCAGAATCCAAGAAGGAGAGCAAAAAACATTCTTTATAAATCAAAGATGAAAGACCCTATCAAGATAGCGAAAGCTTTGGTTGCTGAAAAGAAAAACGACGAAGCCAAAAAACTTTTACCCAAGATATATAAAGCAATAGATAAGGCGGCAAAAGCAGGAGTTATTAAAAAGAATACAGCTGGCAGAAAGAAATCTGGAATAACCAAACTAATGAACAGCTAACAACATGGAAGAAGTATAGAAAAAGTGTGGAGGTCAAACCTCCACACTTTTTTAGATCAATGATTATTAGATTTCAGCAACGAGTAGATTAAGCGCTATTTCCGGATCTATCTTGCCTGTTTTTATATCAAGGTCTATTTTAAAAATATTTTGAAATATTTTTTTTAATTCCGAGAAAGTAAATTTTTGAGATTGAAAATAACTTTTTCTCGCAACAAAAGGATGTAACCCACTCTTACTCACGACAACATTGAACGGTTCGCCTTTTTGGATAAGGTCTTTAACTATCAAAAGGTTTTTAATTTGAAAATTTATCATTGACAAGAGATATAGGGGAGAGTCTCCTTTTCTTAAATGTTTATTAAGCAGGCCCAGGGCATGCTTTTTATTTTTCTCAGATATAGCATCAATGGTTTTAAAGATATCAGTTTCAACCTTAGGCTTCACCAACAAGCGAACATCTTGCTCTTCTATCTTTTCTTTGTCTTTGTAATTAGATAGCTTATTAATTTCTTGACTCATTCTCCATAAATCATTACCAACATTGTCAATGAAAACACCTAAAGCATTTTCGCCTATGATTGCATCATATTTTTCAAATTCTTTTTTCGCCCAAATTTTTAGTTTTTGAGGACTAAGAAGTTTAAACTCTTGAGATTTAGCATTCTTCTTTAAAAATGAAAACAAAGAATTCCTTTGATTAATTTTTCCATTTTGATAAAGTAAAATAATATCTTCGGAATTTATTAAATCTTTTTTTGTATTTAAAAATTTCTCTTTAAAATTAATATCTAAAAAAGGATTTCCTATAATAATTAACTTTTTTTCCTTGAACATTGAGTTCTGCATTGTTTCTTTGTTAAATTGATCGAAAACAGCATTAATAGATTTTTTATCGCAATCAAAATATTTCAAATTCAATCCACTTTTGTGGATTTTTGTATAATGTTCTGTAATTGATTTCAGTTTTTCTCTTATCCTGAAATTATCTTCTCCAAAAAGGAAAATAATCATAATGTATACCTTTTTTATCAAACAAAGCCCTATTGAGGGCTTTGTTTGATAAAAATTTGTTGCCTGTGATCTAAAATCTTTATTTTAGAATTACCTTAATTTTCTCAACAACTTCTTCCGGTGTGAACTGCGCCTTAATCAAATAATCATTTGCTCCCATTTTCAATCCCTTTTCTATGTCATCTTTTTGCCCAAGATTTGAGAGAATGATAACAGGAATTTTCGAGAGAGTAGGATCTCCCTTAATCTGCGCCAAAACCTCAAATCCGTCTATGTCTGGCAAAATCAGATCAAGCAAAATTAAATCTAGTTTTTCTTTTTTGATTTCTTTTATAGCTTTTCTGCCATCTTCTGCTTCAATTATGTTATACCCCTTGGTTACGAGCTTCTGTCCAATTAGTTCACGGAGGAATTGATCATCTTCAACAATTAAAATATTTTTTTCCATACTATTTTGGTTAATCTTATTTTTAAATATTAAAAAGAGGAATTAATATGTTTTTTAACTTTTTCGATTACTTCTTGAAGGTCAAATTCAGTTTTAACTATCCAGTCTTCAGCGCCCAATTTTTGCGCTCTATTAATCTCAACCGATTGTCCTGAATTAGATACAACTACAATTGGAATATTTTTCAATTTATCGTCTTTTGCCATTGCCTCCATTACTTCAAAGCCATCTATTCTGGGCATAACAATATCTAATAAAATAAGATCAGGTTTTATTTTTTTCATAGTCCTAAGCCCTTCTTCTCCATTATGCGCCACAGAAACTTCATAATCTTCATTAGTCAATTTTTTCTTAAGAAGTTCTATCAAATTTTTTTCGTCTGCTACTATTAAAATCTTTTTTTTCATAAAATAACAGCAATGAACAGCAAGCAACGAGCAGAGAACAATAAATAATTACTTATCGTTGATTATTTATCATTTATTATGACTTGCACGTAGCTTATCATCCATCGGCTTATTCTAATTTTACATTTTTTTAAAAAATAATTCAAGAAGATCATTTCGTATTAATAGGCAAAGTAATATAAAAGGTAGTGCCTGTATTTTCTCGAGATTCAAACCAGATTTTGCCTTTATGCGCTTCAACAATATTTTTCGCAATATAAAGACCCAGTCCTGTGCCTTCTGTTTCTTTTCTTATCGCATTAGTTGCTCTGAAAAATTTAGTAAAAACTCTCTTGTATTGATTCACGGGAATTCCAATACCATTATCTTTAATGGAAAATGTTATTTCCTTTTTGGTTTGATTCAGTGAAACAATTATCTTTCCACCGGGCGGAGTGTAGTTTATGGCATTGTTAAAAAGATTAGCGAAGACTATTTTCATTCTTTCAACATCTATGTTGATTTTTTTTAGCTTTTGCTTTGGACGATTCATTTCAATCGTAATATTTCTCTTTTCGGCTTTTTCTTTGCATAGAATTATTGCTTCTTCGACCATATCTTTAATATTAACCAAAATAGGTTTATAGACATATTTGCCTGCTTCTATTTTCGTAGTATTTAAAAGATCGTTAACCAATGTAATCATTTTTTCATTTGAGTCATAAGCACCTTCAAGAAATTCTTTCTGTTCTTTGTTTATTTTTCCCAAATCTCCTTCTAAAAATATTTTTATGGTCCATTTAATCGCAGACAAAGGAGTTCTCAGTTGGTGTGCAGCCAAAGACACAAATTCTGTTTTCATTTTCTCTATTAATTTTTCTCTGGTAATATCGTGTAATATCACTAAGTATCCCGTTATATTCTTCTCAGTAAAAATTAAAACTATGGTCACCTCCAGAACTAAATCTTTCCTAATGTAAACCTCTTCTCTAGATACTTTTCTGTTTTCATTTATAAGCTTGTGTAGAAGACGCAAAGAAGGTAATTCTAAGACAGTCTTTCCTATCATTCTTCTTTCTTCTTTGATTCCAAGAAAATATCTTGCCTTAGGATTAATTAAAGAAAATCTTTTTCTTTTGTCAAAAAACAAAAGTCCATCTGTGAAATTATAAATAATAGACATTGTTCTGTTTTTCTCTTCTTCCATTTCCTGACGCGCAGTTTCTGCTTCTGCCAACATATGAATTAATGCCTCTTTCGCTTTTTCTAATTCTTTTGTTCTTTCGTCAACCTTTTCTTCCAATTTCTCTCTCAGCTCAACCGATTCCTCTATATCTGTGATACTTACAAAGTAGCCTATAAAATTCCCCTTAGTATCTTGCCTGACAGAAAAAGAAACATTTGTTGAAATTTGTTTTTTGTTTCTATCTAACAATATTAAATCGTCGCTTCCAATACTTCTCTTTTGAAAAGTATTTTCTAAAAGATTATCTATTTTTTTCTTTTCTAAAAAAATATTGCCTATAGGTTTTCCAACTATATCTATAACCTTGTAATCTGTTAAAGATTCAAAAGCTTTGTTGACATAAATGATAACCCCGATACCGCTCAAAGAACAAACAGCTATGGGCAATGCAGCGGAAAATTCGCTAATATAGCATTGCAAATCCCCTAGGTCTTCCTCTGTTCTTTTTAGTTTTTCTTGTATTTCTTTTAAATTTTGCTTAGACATATTTTAATATTTTCTGATTTTTCCTGACACGGTTTAACTTACAAAAATTTCTACTCCCATTCAATTAAATATTCGTGATAGGGACCACCTTTAAACATACATTTAGTCTCTTGAATGGTTATTTTTTTACTTCTAATAACATAATGGGCTATACAAAAAAAATAGCCTTTTAAAGAAACGCACAGAACAGGGTCAATTCTAAAATTTTTAAGATGAAGAATTAATTGTTTTTGTTTTTCGTCAACTTTGGCTGGAACTAATTCTCCAACCGAATAGTGTTTTTGCCATAATCGAGACGCCTCTTTAACTGCTGTTTCAATCGAAATAAAATACTTCATCAGCATAGTTGCAGGAAAAGAATACTTTGGAGATGAACTGCCTAAATCAAAAATTTCCTTGTCACCCCATCCAAAAGCCTCTTCTATGGCCAGCAAAGAAAGAACTCTTAGCCCAATGGGGTACCATTGAAGGGGTTTTATTGTCTGATAATCAATAGGATTTTCCCAATCATTTAATTTCTTTCTCAAAAGATCGGTCTTATTTTCTCCTAATTCGTTTTTAACATACTCAAAATCGGTTTTGAAAACAATGCCTCGAACCATTCCCGGAATTAACATAACTCTGCGAACTTCTTGTTGTGAAATTTTATTATTTGTCATAAAAAAATTTTAATTTTTAGATTTAAATTTTATTTATAATTTTTGAACTACAAAATACTTTTTGAAACCTCAGATCATTTCATTAAAAACTTCTAACAATTAAGCAATCTCTATTTTTAATTTTACCTTTTCTGGAAAATAAAACAAACTCAGGTTTTCCCCGAGCTTGTTTTGCACTCTTTGTCTTTTCCTGTTCTACATTAGTCCAAAAGCCTAAAGATAGAGAGAGACGCCTCTTCAAGACTTGCTACATAGATATATTCTCCAGTAGCATATACAGACCAAGCGCCTGCCAGAAAAGAAGAGTCTTCTTTTCCATAGATTGAATCAATAAACTTTGGATTAGTTGGTTGAGATATGTCAAAAACCGACAAAGCATTATCTTCGGCTGAAGTAATATATGCCATATCTCCTGAAACAAATACTGAACTTGCTCCACCTAAAAAGCTTGGCGTTCCTTGTCCGTGGACATTACCTAAATACAAAGGAGCAGTTGCATCAGAGACATCAAAGATAGTCATTGAGTCGTCATAGGCAGAAGCAACATATGCCTTGTTACCTAAAACAAATACTGAACTTGCTCCGTTTAGATAATTAGGAGAACCAGCTCCTTTTGCTATTCCAATGTGTTTTGGCATAATCGGGTCAGAAATATCTAAAACACTTAAAGCATCGTTTCCAGTAGTGGTAACATAGGCATATCCATTTTCAACAGAAACACTACTTGCCCCATCTAAATAGGGAGAAGTTTTATCAGAAACCGAGCCAAGATATTTAGGATCCGTTGGGTCTGAAATATCTATTAAGGTTAGAGCTTTTTCGTCAAAAGCCGCAACATAAGCAATTTCTCCAACCACATAGACAGAATTAGCTCCATCTAAATAATTTGGAGCCCCCGTTCCAGAAATTACACCTAAATGTTTAGAATTTGCAGGCTCAGACACATCGAATATAGTCAAAGCATCGTCTATGGATGATGCAACATATGCCTTGTCTTCCAAAACAAAAACCGAGCTAGATCCTCCTAAATAGTTCGAATCTCCTGTACCGGAAAGTACTTTTACTAATCTTGGATTTTCGGGGACAGAAACATCAAAAATGCTAAGAGAACTGTCTTGCAAAGAAGCAATATATGCATGGTTTTCTGAAATATGCACGGAAATTGCTCCGTTTAGATAATTAGGAGAACCAGCTCCAGAAATTTTCCCTACAAGCTCAAGTCTTTTTCCTTGAGAAGGAGATTCTGCCTCTGAAGATTCTCTAATCATCCAAACTAATCCTACTCCTGTTGCAACCATCACAACGATTAATATTATCCAATATAGTTTACCTTTCATCTTCTATAGATTACCTTGAATTACGAAATGCATTTTGCAATTCAAGGTAGAGATTAATCCAAAATAAGTTTAATCTTTGTTATTATTTCGTCTGGAGTAAAATGAGCTTTAACTAAATAGTCATTCGCTCCCATCTTGAGCCCTTTTTCTATGTCATCTTTCTGTCCAAGATTCGAGAGAATGATAATAGGAATTTTAGATAAAACAGGATCTGTTTTGACTTTAGACAAAACCTCGAATCCGTCTATGCCAGGCAAAATTAAATCAAGTAAAACCAAATCTGGTTTTTCTTTCTTAATTTTTTCTGCGCCTTTTTCGCCATCTACTGCCTCAGAGACCTCATATCCCTCGCGATCAAGTTTTAAAGAAATTACTTTTCTGAGAAATTTATCGTCTTCTACCACTAGTATTTTTTTTGCCATAAAATAAGTGAGCAAACAATAAACAATGAACCATGAACAGTAAATAATTAATTATTATTATCCGTTCATTATTATTGTCTATTGATAGTTGTTAATTAATTTATTCTACCTTTTCTAAAAAAGAAAACAACATTTAATAGAGGTCTTCTCGTAAAAATTCGGAAAATTCTTCTTTTGTTGGAATTGTTAAATAAAAAGTTGTACCTTGTTTAAGTTTTGAATTAAACCAAATTTTGCCTCCATGGGCCTCGATAATATTTTTAGCAATAAAAAGACCCAACCCAGTTCCTTGTGTATCTACTTTCATCGCATTGCTCCCTCTATGAAAAATATTAAATACGTCTTTCTGCTCGCCATATGGAATGCCAATGCCATTGTCTTTGATTTGAATTTCTATTTCTTTTCTTTCAACTTTAAGCAAAATTGAGATTTTCCCGTTAGTAGAGGTATATCTTGCTGCATTATCAAGTATATTCCCAATAGCTATTTTCATTCTTTCTTTGTCTATCATAACTTTTGGAATTGTCTCGCGTGGTTGCGCAAAACTAAGATTAATGCCTTTTTCTTCTATTATATCTTTAGATAATTCTATCGCAGACTTGGTAACCACTAATATGTCTGCAAGGCTTTTTTTAGAAATATATTTTCCTTCTTCTATTTTTGTTACATCCAAAAGATCGTTAATAAGAGCGATCATTCTTTCATTTGTCTTATATGTTTTTTCAATAGTTATTCTCTGCTTAGTGCTTAATTCTCCCATTTCTCCCTCTAAAAGCATTTTTGTGCTCCATTTCACAGCAGAACTTGGAGTCCTCAGTTGATGAGCAGCTAAAGCAATAAATCTGCTTTTGATTTCTTGCGACATTTTCTCTTTTGTAATGTCATGCAAAATGATTAGAGAGGTTACCTTTTTGTTTTGGATTTTTATTTGAATAGAAGATACGCTCAGGATTCGATTTCCTCGCACTTGCAATTCTTCTTCATCTACTTCCATAATTCCTGCCCCTAGAAGAGAAATCAATTTTCTAAAAGCAGGGAAGCGACTCATCCTTAAAACCGATTTACCTAAAACTTTTTCTTTTTCAATTGCGAGAAATTTCTCAGCCTGAGGATTTATTAAAAGAAGTTTGTTGTTCTTGTCAAAAACTAAAATGCCATCCTTTAAATAAGAAATAATTGATAAATCTTTCGGCGCTCCGTAATTTTCTTTTTTAACTGGCGCCGGAGAAGTCTTGTCATTATTGTCTTTTTTTTTGTTTCCCCAAAACATTAATTTTATTTTTACTAAATAATTATAGCTACACTAAACAAAGCTCTAAAATCAAAATAACCTTAATTCTATTTTTTCTTGTTTCTCTTCTTCTATATTTGGTAATTTTTTAATTAAGCCATAAAGCCCCCAGTCTCTTAGAATGGCTTCTACTTCTTCTTTATTATACTCTTTCCATTTAGATTTTTCAAAATCAAGGTTAATGCCCATGTCACATTTTATACAAGCCAACTCTTTTGAGAGAAACGCAGAATCTATATCGTCTAATAATTTATTTTTAATTCTCTCGGAAACGCCAATTTCTTTTATATTCTTGTTCTCGTTTTTCTCAAAACCCTGAGTATTTGCTTTGACTTCTTTGTAAACATTGTCCAAAGAACCAAATTTATTAATAAGCATACAAGCAGTCTTTTTTCCAACTCCAGCCACGCCCGGAATATTATCCGATGGGTCGCCCATAAGCGCTTTGAAATCAAGCAACTGTTCTGGCAAAAGCCCTTCGTATCTTTTCATAACCTCTTTCTCGTCGTAAATAATAGCTCCTCCGTTCAGAGAATAAACTTTTGTGTTGGCGTTAACTAATTGGAGCGCATCCATATCGCCTGTTGCTATAATGGTTTCTATTTCATCTCCTTTTCCATTTTTTTTCTGCTGGGCAAGTTTGGAAATAGTCCCAATAATATCATCTGCCTCAAATCCTTTTTCTTCGAAAATCGGAACTTCGAAACTTTTCAAAATCTTTTTTATTTTAGGGAATTGTTCAATAAGCTCTGCTGGTGTTTTTGGTCTTTGGGCTTTGTATTTTTTAAATTTTATATGGCGAAAAGTAGGAGCTGGAAAATCAAAAGCAGCCACCACAAAACTAGGATTTAATTCTCTAATAATCCTGAAAAAGGTCAGCAAAAAACCATAAACCGCATTTATTTGTTCTCCATTTTTGTTTGTCCAAGCAGGAACAGCATGATAAGCACGATGAATTAAAGCGCTACTATCAAGCACGAGCAAAAGTTTTTTATTCTGTGTCATATTTTTAATCGTAGCATAAATACCAACAAATTATTAATGCTTGAAAGTAATTCTTCGAGTATTTTCGTCTAAAAATTCAAATTTTAGGATTAAGATATTTTTAGGTAAAAATTTATTAATCTTTTCAGGCCACTCAATTGCCACGACATTGCCAGGACAAGCAACAATTTCCTTAAACCCCAGTTCTAAAATTTCTTTAGACTGCCCGATTCTATAGCAATCAAAATGATAGAAAAAACGAGCAATGGGCAACAAGTAATGTGAATTTCTTTTTTTGGGAATTTGAAATTTTTTCATTATCGTAAAAGTAGGACTAAGTATTTTTTCTTTAATACCCAATCCTTTAGCAAAACCTTGTAAAAAACATGTTTTCCCAGAGCCCAGGTCTCCTTTTAATCCAATAACAAAGCCCTGCTTTTTAGACTCTTTAGATTTTAGAATTTCTTCTGCCAATATCTTGCCCATTTTCTTTGTTTGCGCAGAACTATTTGTAATGTATGTGTCGTTTTCCATATTTAAAATTCTACTTGATTACAAACCAATTGACAACTACTCACATTAATCATTGATCATTAATCACTGATTTGACTATCTTTGGGAAATAAGATAAATTGGAATCAATCAATACAAGCTCATTATATAATTCAGTTCGCATCTATAATTATGCTAACAACAAAAAAGATTAGGGGAGAAATAACAATCCCTCCTAACATAATTAAAGATATCCAAAAAAAGGTAAAGAATATATCTGACCTTAAAAAGTTTATTCAAAAAAACTTGGGCGGAATGACAACTGAATTGGTTCAGATTATTTTGACTGGGGCGTTCTATCTTGATGCTTCTGATATCCACATTGAGCCAGAAGAAAAACAGATAAAACTACGGATTAGAATTGACGGCGTTCTGCACAAAGTTCTGTATTTTGAAATACCTGTATATAAGAAAATACTTTCTCGAATTAAGTTGCTCTCTAAATTAAAGTTGAATATAAAAAATCGGCCACAAGACGGTCGTTTTTCTATTTTAATAGACAAGCTTTCTGTTGAAATTAGAACATCTTCTATCCCCGCTGAATACGGGGAGTCTTTGGTTCTCAGGGTTTTAAACCCTGAACGTACAGTTAGAGTGGATGAACTTGGTTTAAAGAAAACCATGCTAACACAACTTAAAAAGGAAATTAAAAAGCCCAATGGAATGATAATTTGTACAGGGCCAACCGGCTCTGGAAAAACAACCACTCTATATGCATTTTTAAAAGAAATCGTGAATCCTGAAATTAAAATTATTACTATTGAAAATCCGATTGAATATCATTTAAAAGGAGTTTCGCAAACGCAAGTTGACAAAGTCCATGGCTATGATTTTGCAAGCGGGCTTCGTTCCATAGTAAGACAAGACCCTGATGTAATTCTGGTTGGAGAAATCCGAGACCTCGAAACAGCCCAGATTGCCATACAAGCATCTTTGACAGGGCATTTGGTTTTAAGCACCTTGCACACAAATGACGCTGCTGGAGCTATTGCTCGTTTGCAATCTTTGGGAGAAAAAATTACAAACATTGCGCCTGCTTTAAATATAGTGATAGCGCAAAGACTTGTCAGAAAAGTATGCAAAGATTGCGTAAAATTTAAAAAAGCATCTCCCGAAGACCTTAAAAAAATAAAAAAGAATTTGAAAAATCTTCCTAAAAATATTAAAACAAAAACAATCAATGCAGAAACGAAAATACCACATATTCAAGGTTGCGAAAAATGTAATTTTACTGGATACAAAGGAAGAATAGCAATTATTGAAATTTTTATTGTTGATGATGAAATGGAAAAATTTATATTAAAATCGCCCTCGATCGTTGATATGAAAGAAAAGGCGATTAAAAAAGGAATGATTTTGATGCGTTCTGACGGATTTTTAAAAGTTATTGACGGAATCACGACTATCAGCGAAGTTGACCGAGTAACAACAGATTAAACAATCGGACGATTCAAGGTTTACAAAACTAACCGTAAACCAAAAAGCTAATTCTAAGGTTGGGGACCAATTTAGTTTTACAACAAAAATTTCAGAATTTTTTGAGGTGTGACCTCGCTTGCGCCAAGCCATCCATCTACAAAAACCCCAGGGTCCCCAGCCTTAAAATTAGCTCACTAAGACTACGTTCATTATGCTATAATTGTAATACTTTATGGAGAATTTGTCAAGTCGTTCTCTCTCTGCAGACGCAAACAAAGAATATCAAGCCCTTGATAGGACATTAAGGCCAAAGACATTTCAAGACTATATCGGCCAAGAAAAGGTAAAAAAGAATATTCAAATCATTATAGAAGCAGCGCAAAAAAGGAAAGAGCCGATTGAGCATTTGCTCTTCTACGGAGAAAGCGGGCTTGGTAAAACCACAATCTCGCGTATTATTGCCAATGAGCTCAATGCAGATGTGCGCACAATAACAGGGCCTTCTATTGAAAAAGTTGGCGATTTAGCGGCTATTTTGACTAACCTCAAGGAAGGAGATATTCTATTCTGCGATGAAATACACAGAATGAACAAAATGATTGAAGAGTTTCTTTACCCTGCTCTGGAAGATTTTAAATTAAATCTTGTTTTGGGGAAAGGGCCAATGGCGCGCACAATGGAATTAAAACTTCCACAATTTACTCTGATTGGAGCAACAACCAGATTAGCTCTTCTTACTTCTCCGCTTAGAAATCGCTTTGGAGCAACCTTTCAGCTTAATTTTTACACCCAGCAAGATATTGAAAAAATAATCCAAAGGTCAAGCAAGATTTTGGGAGTAGAAATAGTTCCTGAAGCTGTCCAAGCCATTGCTCAATGTTCTCGTTTTACGCCCAGAACTGCTAACAGAATCCTTAAAAGAATACGAGATTTTGCGCAAGTTGAAGGCAAAGGAATAATCACAAAAGAAATTACAGAACAAGCTTTAGATTTTTTGGAGATAGACAAACTTGGACTTGAATCCGGAGACAGAAAAATCTTAAAAGCGATTATTGAACAATTCAAAGGAGGACCTGTTGGGCTACAAACACTATCTTCTGCAACAGCAGAAGAAGAAGAAACTATTTTAGATATTTACGAGCCGTATTTAATGCAACTCGGTTTTATTGAAAGAACTCCTAAAGGAAGAATTGCCACAGAATCCGCATATCAGCACATGAAGGCAGATATCTTTAGAGACAAAACTTCTCAAAGATTTTTAATTTAATGTTAAAAATTCCTTGCTTAGCCTTTAGCTTGTTTATTATTTTTTCCCTAAACAACCAAGGGATTTGTTTAGCTTCCTCGCCTGATGATACTATAGAAACACAAAAAATAAGCATTAATGAAATTGCTTGGATGGGTACTAATATTTCATATAGCGATGAATGGTTTGAATTATACAATGCTTCGAAAGTGCTTGTCAACCTTGATGGGTGGAGAATAGAAACTCAAGACAACAATATAGCAATATTTTTGAAAGGGAAAATCCCGGCTAAGGGATTTTTTCTTTTAGAAAGAACAAACGACGAAACAGTCAAAGGGATTAAAGCCGATTTGATTTATAAGGGCGGATTAAATAATAACGGCAAACATTTAAAACTAATTAATGCTCAAGGAGAACTGATTGACAATATAGATTGCTCGGCTGCATGGTTTGCAGGAGATAATAAAACCAAACGAACGATGGAGAGGATAGATCCATTAAAAAATGGAAATTCTTCTGAGAACTGGCAAACAAGTGAAAATCCCGCAGGAACGCCACAAGCTCAAAATAGTTCTGGCTTTAGTGAGAAGAAAATCGTTGCCACGGAATATGTCCAATCCAGCACAGAACCCAACAAAACAATTAACAATCCAGCCAGCTTATCTTTTGGGAAAGAGACTCGTGGCAATAAAAATTATCTTGGGCTCCTGATTGCTTTTCTTGTTTCTCTATTTTCCGCAACAATAATTTTAATCCTCAAAAAAGCACTAAGCCAACGAACAATGATTAATGATTAATGATTAATGATAAATAAAAGTGTGGAGGTTAAACCTCCACACTTTTTCGTTGTTCGTTATTCACTGATTATTCGGGATTGAGAGTAAAAAGTTGTTGTCCAGATAATCGATTATTCCCATATATCCGTTTAATCCGTGGCACACAGAATCGGTGCGAACATATTTTGTTTCTTTATTCCAAAAAATTCCTCCCAGAGCTCTTTCAGGATTTTTCAAAACAGAACTATTCTCATCTGTATAGGTATATTGCGCCAGCCATCTTATTATATTTACTATGGCTTCTTTGTATTTTTCACAATCTTGCCTATTTTCTGCAAGGCACAGTTTGTGCGTATCAGCCATTACTTCGCAGATCCAACCATTTCCACTGGTTGAATAGGCTCCATCTATCCGTCCATAATTTAAAATATCAGCAGGGTCTTTGATTTGATTGACAATAATCTGGGAACTAAGCTCAAAGACAATCTCTTTATAATAATCTTGCTTGGACACATTATAAAAATCCATTAAAGACATAACTACCCAAGAATTTGATATTGGATTTTTAGCCCTGTATTCTCCAACAACATATTGCCTGCCAGCGTCTTCGTATTTTTGGGCAAAAATTTTAGCTATTTTTTCGGCAGAATCATAATATCTTTTGTCGCCTGTCGCAACATACATCTTAGAAAGCGCAGAAAGAACCTGTCCGTTGTAAAGAAGTGATTGTTTGGAACTATGAAGCCATTTTCCATCTTCGTATCTGATATAAGATTTTATTTTTCCCTCTGAATCTTGCATTGTTATAAGCCAATCAGCCCCTAGTTGCGCGGATTCTAAATATTTGTTATCGTCTGTCAGTCCGTAGAGCCTCAATAAAGTAAAAATTGTTTTCGAAGTTGTGCCAACAACAAATTTTTCTTCTTTAATGCTTGTGTCTAAATAAAGCGAGTAATAAAAAGCTCCGTATGCCTTAGACGATTTTTCTCTGTTCTGCATAGCAAGAATAAATTCGCCTGACTCTAATATTTGATTTAAAACATAGTCACTTTTTTCTTTTTCGTAAAGATTTAACAGAGCATACACCAGAGAGGAAGTGTAGATTGTATGCAATCTGTTTTCAACAGAATCATCTAATGCGTAATAATATTTATGTGCTCCGTTTTCCTCTTTATCTATTGATTTAAATAAATATTCTGCTCCCTGTTCTATATTCTTTTTAATTATTTCCTTGTCTAAGTTACGGACAACGACTATACCGTCTATTACTTCTAATGGTTGTTTTGTATCTACGTCCTGTTTATTATTCTTAGGCTCAAAAGGATTTTCAATAGGAACAACCACATTAGAGAGTATGGACATTTCTTGGATAGAATAAAAAGTTTTGTAAATAATTATTCCCGCAGACAGCCCGAATACAACAAACAACAGTGTATAGGAAAATATTTTTTTATACTTATGCATATATATTTAATATATTACCCAATTAAAGGATATATTAACAATCTTTTGATAAAAAACAAGGTATCTGCCTTGCATCGAATTGTGTCGGGTCGTATAAAACAATGGACAGGGGTTGGTTTTTAGATTAAAATAAGATAAAGATAAAGCAACGTAGCAGAAAGATAAAAAATTTAAGCTTTATAACTTATGTCAGGACATTCTCACGCAAAAACAATTCTACATAAAAAACAAATCAGTGATGCAAAACGAGGAAAAGTATTTTCAAAACTTTCTCGGCTGATTTCTATTACTGCAAGAGACGGAGCTAACCCTGAAACCAATTCCAAGCTAAGACAAGTTATAGAAGAAGCTAAAAAATTTCATTTGCCCAAAGAGAACATAGAAAGAGCTATAAAAAAAGGGTCAGGCGAGCTTGGAGACGAAGCAAGGCTCGAAGAATTCATTTTCGAAGCATACGGGCCAGGCGGAATAGCTTTAATCATAGAAGGTATTACTGATAATAAAAACCGAGCTTTAGGAGAAATAAAACAGATCTTAGCTCAGAACAAAGGCAAATTTGCAGGCTCTGGTTCCGTTAAATGGCTTTTTGGAAGAAAAGGTTGCGTAACTATTGATAACGAGCAACAAGCAACAAGTAAAGAAGAAATGGAAATGAAAGCAATTGAGGCCGGAGCCGAAGACATTGACTGGCAAGATAATGTTTTAAATATCTATGTCAATCCTGAAGATTTAGAAACAACAAAGGAGAAGGTAATAAAACAAAAAGTAGATATTGACTATAGTTCGTTAGATTGGGTTGCAAAAGAAAAGATAGAGGCCACGGAAAACGATCAACAGGCATGCGAAAAACTTTTTGATCTTTTGGACGACAATGAATCAGTTCAAGGCGTTTACTCAAATTTAAAAATTTAAAAACTATAAATTGAAACGAAATTTTTATGATTATTATTGGAATAGACCCAGGTATTGCGACTACTGGATTTGGAATCATAGATAAACCAAATATAGGCGGATCAGAGCCAAAGGCAATTGACTACGGGTGCATTGAGACAAGTCCTAATTTTTCTCCGGGAGAAAGATTAAAATTAATCAACACAGAACTCAATAAACTCCTCAAGAAATATGAACCTAAAATAATGGCAGTTGAAAGCCTTTTTTTCTTTAAGAATTTAAAAACGGTTATGCCGGTCAGTCAGGCCAAAGGAGTCATTTTATTCACGGCTGCCAAGAAAAAAATACCTATTTATGAATTTACTCCCTTACAAGTGAAAATGGCAATAACTGGCTACGGCAAGGCAGAAAAAAAACAAGTCCAAGAAATGATCAAGGTCTTGCTTAATTTAAAAGACAACAAAGAGTTTGTTGATAAAAAATTAAAAGACGACGCTGCCGACGCTCTGGGAATAGCTTTATGCTATACTTTTCACGCTAGAATGATCAATGTAGAAAACGGGTAAAAAGAAAACAAAACTAACAAAGTTTCGCGAAATTTCTTTTGCCAACTTGGACTATTGTCCCTTTTTTTATTTTGATTATCTTCTGCCAATCTTTTTGAACCTCATCTTCTATTTTTACGCCTCCTTGCAAAACTAATTGTTTGGCTTTTGATTTTGATGAAACTAATTTTATTTTAATCAATAAATCTAATATAGGTAGTTCTGTTTCCTTAACCTTAATCTCTGCGATATCTTCGGGAAGGCTGCCTTGCTCAAAAACTTTTTTAAATTCTTCCTCGGTATCTGTGGCTTTCTTCGCTCCATAATAAAAAGTTACGATTTCTTTAGCAAGTCGCGCTTTTATATCACGCGGATTGGTTTTATCTTTTTTTAGTTTTTCTATCTCAGACAAAGGAACTTCTGTTAACAATTCAAAATAATTAAAGATAGCATTGTCAGGCATAGACATAATTTTGCCATACATGTCTTTGGCAGAATCTTCTATCCAGATACAATTTTGAGAAGTTTTACTCATTTGTTTTCCATCAATACCGAGAATCATTGGCGTGGTTAAAACAAATTTTTCTCTGTTATTCATTTTCTTTTGTAAGTCTCTACCAATCAACATATTAAAAATTTGGTCAGTTCCTCCGATTTCTAAATCGACATCAAGGGCAACAGAGTCATATCCTTGTAATAAAGGATATAGGGCTTCGTGTGTCCAAACCGTTTCTCCTTGCTTGATGCGCCTCTGGAACATATCTCTTTGAAAAAGCTTTATAGCCGAAAGATTAGATGCAATATTAATTATATCTTCAAGCTTTAGTTTCAAAAGCCATTCTCCGTTGTATCTAACTTTTACTTTTGAGAAATCTAAAATTTTACCGGCTTGCCTTTTCCATGTTTTTATATTTTCTGCAACTTCTTGTCTTGAAATTTTCTTTCTGGCTTTAGCTCGCTGCGAAGGATCGCCTGTTAAAACCGTGCCTGTGCCAATCACTAAAATAGCTTCTTGCCCAAAGTCAGCAAATTCTTGCAATTTTTTCAATGCAATCGTGTGCCCCAGATGCAATTTAGTGTTGGTCGGGTCAATGCCCAAATACACCCTTATTTTCTTTGTTTTGATAAGTTTTGCAAAATCATTCTTACTGGGCAAGATTTGATCAACTCTTCTATTTAATAATTCTTCTAAATTTCTTTTTGTGTCCATATTTACGCTTAATCGTGAGCAAAAGATCAATTTTATATTTTGACCGAACGCTCCAATTATGTTAATTTATTATTATAAATCCTTAAATTGTAGGGTACAATTTTTTTGCACCTTAAGGTTATAATAAAGCAAAAAAAGATAAATGTAAATTTAAATTTAAGCTTGAACAGCAATTAAAACAATGGCAGAAAGAAAACATTATCGTAAAACTTTTCAAAAAAGCAGAAAAAAAAGAATACTTTTTTTTGTTTTGATGTTTTTTGTTTTTTTCTTTTTCGCTTCAGCTTTTGGGTTGTTTGGATTATTTGTTTATTACGCCAAAGACCTGCCCAGGCCAGAAAAATTCACCGAAAGATCTTTTACCGAATCCACGAAAATTTTTGACAGAACAGGAGAAGTCCTGCTCTATGAACTATACGGAGAAGAGAAAAGAGAAATCATTCCTCTTAGCCAAATGTCTGAGAATATTCAACACGCTCTGATTGCAACCGAAGACGCTAATTTTTACAAACACCATGGATTAGATTTTGAAGGAATTTTTCGCGCCATTAAGCTGAACATAAGTCTAAGAACCCCCACATTTGGAGGCTCAACAATATCGCAACAATTAATTCGCTCTACATTTTTTAGCACTGAGAAAACCATCGAAAGAAAAACAAGAGAGATCGTTTTGACATTGGAAATGGAAAGGCGTTACTCAAAAGACCAAATTTTGGAATGGTATTTAAACCAAATTCCTTTTGGTCCCAATATTTATGGAATAGAAGCTGCTTCGAAAACATACTTTGGCAAACAAGCTAAAGATCTTTCTGTGGCAGAGGCAGCGTCTTTAGCTGCTATGGTTAAAGCCCCTAGTTTTTTCTATCCATACGGACAGCACAAAGAAGATCTTTTAAACAGAAAAGATTATGTTATCAAAAGAATGGAGCAAGAGCATTTTATAACCACAGAAGAAGCAGAGATGGCAAAAAATGAAGAATTAGAATTTATCGTAAGAGAGGAATCAATCAAAGCTCCTCACTTTGTTCTCTATATAGAAAATTATCTTTTTGAAAAATACGGACAAGATTTTTTAGAACAAGGAGGATTAAAAATCTACACATCTCTTAATTGGGAGTTTCAACAAATAGCAGAACGCATTGTGACAGAGGGAGCCGCAAGGAATAAAACCTATTTCAAGGCATACAACGCTTCTTTGGTCGCGATTGAACCGAAAACAGGAGAAATTTTGGCTATGGTAGGATCAAAAGATTGGTCTGGAGAACCAGAGGGATGCGATGAAGAAACAGGCATATGTAAATTTGACCCTAAGGTTAATGTAGCAACTTTTAGAATAGGACGGCAACCAGGCTCTTCGTTTAAACCATTTGTTTACGCCACTGCTTTTCAAAAAGGATATAGCGATAAATATATTGTAATTGACGAAGAAACAGATTTTGGAATATGGGGAGGAAAACACTATATTCCTTCAAATTATGACGGAAAATTTAGAGGTCCTGTCACTCTGCGAAGTGCTTTGGCGCAATCGCTAAACATTCCCGCCGTAAAAGTTATTGCAAATTTGGCAGGACAAAAAGATAGCGTTGCCAACGCAATTAAGTTTGGTATCACAACTTTGACGCAACCTGCTTCTTATTATGGATTGTCGATAGTTTTGGGTGGGGGCGAGGTTAAATTACTTGATATGGTTTCTGCCTATGGCGTTTTTGCGAATCAAGGATTACAAATTCCGCCTGTTTCTATTTTAAGAATCGAAGATTCGAATGGAAAAATTATAGAAGAAAATAAAAAAAGCCCTAAAAGGGTTTTAGAAGAAGAAGTTGCTATATTAATAAGTGACATTCTTTCAGATAATGAAGCCAGAACCCCTATGTTTGGACCTCATTCTGCGTTATATTTTGCAGATTATGATGTGGCCGCAAAAACAGGCACAAGCGGTGACTACAGAGACGCTTGGACAATGGGCTATTCGCCTTCAATTGTTGTTGGGGTCTGGGCAGGGAATAACGATAATAGCCCCATGGCATCAAGGGCAGGCGTAGCAATAGCAGGTCCAATTTGGAGAGCATTTTTGTTAGAAGTTCTGCCTAAATTGCCGAATTTAAAATTCCCAGAGCCAGAATTAGATGAGTTAGAACCAGAAGACAATATAGAATAGAAGCCTTAGCGCAATTTATTGTTTTTTTGTGTTTGTGGTAAAATAAATTAATGATCAGTGACAAATGATCAATGATAAATTATGATTAAATATACGAAACCAGAGCTTTGGAAAATTTACGAAAAACTGCCTAAAGAACTTCAGCAAGTTATTTTTTCCGAAGAAACGGCCAACAATATCTATAACGCCTGCAACCGAAATGGCGTAAAGATTACAAAAACAATTTCTAAGATTGCAGAAAATACTGGCTATGTTTTGCTGGGAGTGCTTTCTCTCAAAGAATTTACAACAAAATCAGTAAAAGGAACCAAGCTCAAGAAAAAAACCATCGAAGCAATTTGCGCAGAAATAATTAAATCTGTGTTTTTCCCAGTCAGAGATAGTTTGAAAAAAACACATGGTATAATAATTGAACCACAAAAAACAGAAAGAGCAGAAGGCGCTGAAACGGAAACTATTCAAAAAGAAAAACCTAAAGAGGTTATAGATAAATATATGGAACCAATCGAATAATATGGAATTTGTTGTTCCCCAATTTTTAGAAAGAAAACCAAAAATAGTAGGGCCTTTTACTTTTGGCCAATTCATATTTATAGGAATAGGCGCAGGC
>Ga0307992_1000589_pt1 | contig 22776 bp, 19 predicted proteins | sample EllFjometagen133_FD_203162 | JGI IMG/M metagenome (GOLD analysis project Ga0307992, IMG submission 203162) | Marine microbial communities from Ellis Fjord, Antarctic Ocean - #133 | ecosystem: Environmental > Aquatic > Marine > Unclassified | place: Southern Ocean | collected 2014-10-08
AAATATGGTGATAATTCTATTCAAGGTGTGTTTATTGATGCAGCAAATTGGCAATTGCAACATGTGAATTCATTAAAGTTTGAGGATGGTAGGTTTTTTACAAAGTCAGAAGATAGGAATGCATCAAGAGTAGTTGTGATCGGTTATGGAATTAAAGACAATTTGTTTCCAAATCAAAATCCTATTGGTGAGGATATAAAAATTAGAGGAATGAAATATAAAGTGATTGGGGTATTGAAAGAACAGGGGAAATTTTTAGGATTATTTAGTTTTGATAATATGGTAATTATTCCTTTGAAATCAGCATATTCAATCTTTGGTCGCAGAAGGCGTATGTCAATAACTCTAAAAGTTCGTGAAGGTGTTGATATTAAAACAGCTAAAGATGAAGTTACTATGATAATGCGTTCATTAAGAGGATTGAAACCATCAGAAAAAAATAATTTTGAAATTAATCAACAAGAAGCATTTCGTGAACAATTTTCTGCTATTAAAATGGGAATATCAGGTGCCGGTTTTGGAATAACTGCTTTGGCTTTATTAGTTGGTGGAATTGGTATTATGAATATTATGTTCGTTAGTGTAAAGGAAAGAACCAAAGAAATTGGAATTCGTAAAGCACTCGGAGCCAAACAGAATGTTATTCTTTTTCAATTTTTAAGTGAAGCAGTGATTATTGCTGTAATTGGAGGAGTGATTGGATTAATTATTACTACGAGTTTGGTAGGATTATTGAATAAATTCTTTGTTGCTTCTCTATCAATAAAATTAGTGATCATTTCATTGTCTGTTTCTATTATAACAGGTGTGTTGTCGGGAATTGTACCGGCAAGAAAAGCAGCAAAACTTGATCCAATCGATGCAATCAGATATGAATAAATATCAAGAAGGAAATTTATGAATTTTAAAGAAATATTATATTCTTCATTTGATTCAATAAGACAAAATAAAATAAGGTCTTTCTTAACTTTGCTGGGAGTAATTATTGGTATTTTTTCAATCATCGGTGTGATGACGGCAATGAACGTTTTATCATCTTCTATGGCGACAAATTTAAGTTCGTTAGGTACAAACACATTTCAAGTACAAAAATATCCAAGTATAAGTTTTGGTCCTGGTGATAATAGAAGAAAATATCATAATAGAAAAAATTTAACTTATGAAGATTACTTAAAATTGGAAGAAAGAATAACAATTGCTGACTATATTTCTGGAGAAGACTGGCACTATACAATGATAAGATTTGAGGATAAAAGAACAAAACCAAATATACCAATTGCTGGTGTTACTCCTGAATGGGATTATACAAATAATTATGATCTCAAAGAAGGAAGAATGATTACAGTTGAAGATATCAGACATCAAAGTAATGTTGCAATTATTGGACAGGATATTATAGATGTACTGATGCCACAATATTATCCAATTGGACAAAAAATAAAGATAGATGGTGTAAAATTTAAAGTTATAGGAATTTGGGACAAAAAAGGCGAATTTTTTGGTGAATCAAAAGATAATCGAGTAATAATTCCATTAACGACTCATCTAAAGATGTTTAGTGGAAGAAGAACAAGTTTACATTATTGTATCAGTACTATTGATCAGAATACTTTTGAATTAGCTAAAGATGAAGTGATTCACAATTTAAGAACAATTCGCGGAGTAGCTCCTGGTGAAGAAAATGATTTTGAGATATTTTCAAATGCTTCTCTGATAGAATCATTTAATAAAATAATGGATTCTATTAAAATGGGTGGTTTGATTATTAGCTCTATCGCGTTATTAGCTGCCGGAATTGGTATAATGAATATTATGTTGGTATCTGTGAGCGAACGAACTCGTGAAATTGGAATAAGAAAAAGTATTGGTGCGCGAAACAATGATATTATGCAACAATTTTTATTAGAAGCGTTGCTCTTAACGGAATTAGGTGGATTAGTTGGAATTATTTTAGGAATCATCGGTGGAAACATTTTAGCAATTGTCTTGAAAATGAATGCTGTAATCCCTTGGGATTGGATTGTTATTGGTGTTGTGGTTTGTTCTATTATCGGAGGAGTTTTTGGGACTTATCCGGCTGTGAAGGCAGCGCATTTAGATCCGATAGATGCGTTGAGGCATGAGTAAGAAATAATTGCGAATTATGAATTATTGGATTTTAACTTTTAAAGTTTAAAAAGAAAGTGATATAAAGACAGAATACTTTCTGTCTCTTTAAGTGAAAACTTCGGAAATTTAAAATATAGCAAAGAAGTTCGTCAACCACACTCCCCAAAACCACGAATGGAGTTTAGCGATTAGCATGCTTTCTTGTCAATTGTTATCAAAAGGATTTAAGAATAAAGAACACCGATTTAAGTATTTAGAAGTTAAAAATTATCATTTATAATTAATAATTTGTAAATATATTTTCCGATTAGACGTATTTGTTGTACAATAAGGTTGCGATATGATGGAAAGAAGAAAATTTTGGATAGAAAAAATAAAAACAGCTTGGAAAAGTCGTTCAATTATCTGGTTGACTGAAGTATGAAGAGTAGGTAAGACAACTCTAACAAAAATGTTCAAAAATGCAATTTATATGAATTATTAATTAATCCGTAAAAAAAGATTATAAGTAATTTATATCATATTTCCTATATCCAACCAATAAGAAAATTTTATCATAAAAATATTATCGGGTGGAGTTTTCCACAGTTCTACAGAATCGTTATATAAATCCAGCTTTCCGTTAATTTGAAAATCTGATTTATTGTTTGTCCATACAAAATACAATACAGAGCCGGGAGAAACTTCCCATCTCAATACCATATTTGCCTTGAATGATCTGTAATTAAAATTGGGATCATCAAATGTAAAAGATTCTGCAGCACCATCGCTGTCAGGATCTATTGTATATTTTTCATCGGTTTCATCATAGCTAACTACACCAACATAATCATAATTGTTGAATTCAAGTGATTTTGATTTTGCTAATTCTTTAAAGTTATCATATTTCCCAACGGATATATACGGTTGTGCAAAAAATTCCAATGATAGTTTTGGAGTGAATGTCCAATTTATCCTAATTTGAGAAGATATTGTTTCTTGTATCATATTGCCAAATATATATCTTACACCATAAGTTTCGGCAGCAAGATCATCTTCGAATTTTCCAATCCATTGTACTGTCTCAACATTTTTAGAATATGACGGTTCGATCTCAATATTCAAACGACTCGATGGTTTCCATTGAACACCAAAACTCAGATCACTTCCATAACTATTAATTTTATTTTGATTAAAATATTCAATATGACCTCCGACAACGATCTTTTTTCTATTATCAGAACTCAATTCGAATTCTGCAAAAATAGTTTTTGGTATAATAGTAAGCGGTCCGCCTCTTGTCAATCTTTCTGAATATGATTCAAGGAAATAACCTGCTTGTATTTCCATATCATAATAATTCATAAATTGAAAGAAATTAAATGTCATAAATTTTTTACCAAGATTATTTAATTCAAAATCATAACTTTCAGTATAAGCAAAAAATGTGGTTTTTTGTCTGAATATTTTTCCCGGCTTAAACCATTTGTAACCTAAAACTATATGTCCATTAATCTTATCCGCCATCCATTGGAAGCCCAAGTCATTATTTGAAAACCCAGGAGAAACAGCTCCAATTGCCGTATTTAAATAAAATCTTCCTTTCTGCTTATTCAACATTATTCTACTAAACCAACCGCTCATTGAAGTTAAATTACTATCAAGAGTAAATTCTTTTGCATCAGGTCTTTGTAAATACCTAAAAGGCGATTCCTGAAAATCTAACATATACTCTTTTGTACCGTAAATATATGAGCCAATAACATTTCCGGTTAATACCCACACTTTTTCTTTGTCTAAAAATGTCCAGCCATCCACACCGAAAGTGTAAGCATCTTTAGCTAATTGATTGTTTAAAAGAGAATCACTTAAATCACGATTTACAGAAGTAAATATCATTCCTAACGATTGACGGCTATTGTTGAATTCTTTTTTCGAACGAAAAACACCATAATATGTCAGTGGTTCGATCTCTTGTTTGATCGTTTCATCACCGGTATCTATTGTTGCAAAAGTCCGTTCGGTTACAGCACTTAACACACCAACAGATAAATTGTTTTTTGTTTTGCCTGTTAACTTTCCTGCACTGAGAATTCTTGTCTCGGTTGGCTTGTCCATATAGTCATAATCATAATCGATATTTCCTTGTGGCTTTCGTCCAATTCTTCTTGAATATAATAATTCCGGTACTCCAAAGTCAAATCCCCAACTATTATTAGCTCCACCCATTCCAAATTGAAAGATATTTTGTCCTTCAATAAAAAAAGGTCTTTTTTCTTGGAAAAATGTTTCAAATGCAGATAGATTCATAACTGCTGGATCTACTTCCACCTGTCCGAAATCTGGATTGATCGTAGCATCTAATGTTAAATTACTTCCCAGTCCTATTTTTAAATTTCCACCGACTTTTAATTTATATTGATCATCAGAATAAAATGGATCATTATTATCGTGATCTAAATATTGAGCTTTTCCTACAACATAAGGCAGAATTTCTATGCGTTTTTTCGATTGAATTCCGTCTAATCCAGTTAAGTCAGCAAAATGAGAAACAAATCCATTTGCACTATCGGGAACCATTATGTAAAATGCAGTTTCATTTTTCCTAAAAATATCTCTACCGAAATTTATTCCCCAAATCATTTTTTTGCTTTTATTATAACGTAATTGTGAAAGTGGAATTTTTATCTCTACATTCCAACTGTCGTTATTAATTTTCGTTTTTGCTTCCCAAATTCCATTCCAAGAATTATCTAATTGGCTATCATTATAAATGGTTCCATCAACTATTGATCCACCGGGATTTATTCCAAAATAGAATCCAGTTCTGTCATCATTATATGAATCAATTCCAACATAAAATAAATCCGAATCGAAATCTGCATCTCTTCTTGCTAATTTTGTATCAATTAAATTCGGTTGTGAGTCGAATAATTTTGCAGCTATGTAAAGATGAGCATCATCATAAGCAACCCATACATTTGTTTTTTCAGAAGCCTCTTTTCCTTCATTTGGTTCATTTTGAATAAAATTTGTTGCTGGTTTATTCTTGTAAATGGATTCATTAAGAATCCCATCAATAATTATCTCATTTTCTAATTTATAAGCTGTAACGGTTTCGTTCACATTTTGTGAATAAGCAAAATGTGTTATTATCACCAACATTACTATTGTAAATATTATTTTTTTTCGTAACATCAATTTCCCTTTTCTTATTGATCAATACAAACATTATTATTTGACAAACGACAAATCATTTTGTTGTCAAAAAACTTGTAAAATATAATCATTATTGATAGAAATTACAATAAATGAAAATAGAAATTAATCATTATTTTTTTGTTAGAATATTTGTTTTTGGTATAATAATATTATATTTTTAAGTGATTTTAAAAATTAGAAAAAATATTCAAAAGAGACAAAAATGAAAAAAGTAGAATTATTAATACCTGCTGGTGATTTTGAAAAGTTAAGATATGCGTTTGCATTTGGCGCAGATGCCGTTTATGCCGGTATTCCATTGTTTTCACTTCGTACTCGTGAAATTGGATTTACTTCTGATAATATAAATGAAGCAATTGAATATACTCATAAATTAGGTAAGAACATTTATCTCGCTATGAATATTTATGCTCATAATATGAAGGTTAAACCATTTCTAAATGAGCTTGAAAAGGTTGTGAAAATGAAGCCGGATGGAATTATCATGACAGATCCCGGATTGATAAATATTGCATTGAAAAAATTCCCGAATTTGGTTATTCATCTATCTACACAAGCAAATACAACAAATTGGACATCGGTTAAATTTTGGCGTGATTTGGGAGTTAAAAGAATTATTCTTACAAGAGAATTGAGCTTAAAGGAAATAATGGAAATGCATAAACAAGTTCCAGATATTGAATTGGAAGCATTTGTTCATGGATCAATTTGCATTGCATATTCAGGTAGATGTTTAATTTCAAATTATCTAAATCATAGAGATGCTAATCAGGGGACTTGTACAAATAGTTGTCGTTGGGAATACAAACTTGGTTATGATAAGGGCTCGTTATTGGAAGTAGAAAATCAACAAAAACCATATTTGATGGAAAATTATATACCGCCCCCAGAAGGATTTTATGTAAAAGAACAAAAGCGTGTAAATGACAAATTCCCGATTTTAGAAAATGAGTTTGGGACTTATTTAATGAATTCAAAGGATCTTTGTAGTATCGAATTAATACCCAATTTAATAAAAGCAGGAGTTATAAGTTTAAAAGCCGAAGGAAGAACAAAATCGGCTTATTATGCAGCAATGGTATCTCGTGCATATAGAAAAGCAATAGACGACTATTATGATAATAAAAAATTTGATTCGGAAAATTTAAGGGATTTAATGGCATTGAGTTCGCGAACATATACGAGTGGTTTTTATACCAGAAATCCGAGACAATATGGAGAGAATTTTGAAGACGGATATTCTATAAGTGCCACTCATAAAGTTGTCGGAATTATTAGAAATTTCAATTCACAAAATGGATTTACAGAAGTAGAAGTAAAAAATAGAATCAGTGTGAATGATGAAGTAGAAATTATTACTCCTGAAGAAAAGAAATTAATAAAAGTAAAAGAAATAATTAATAAAAAAGGTGTTAGCGTTGAAGCCGCACATGGTGGTGCTGATAATGTTTTTATTCCTTTGGAAACTGATCCGGGCGAATTTGCATTTTTGAGAAGTAAAATAAAATAATAAACACAAAGAACACGCTTCGATTACACTCAGTGTAAGCAAAAAAATTCACAAAGCACACAATAAAAACTTTGGGATCTTGTTTGAGAAAGAGTGATTTTGATAATTGAGATTATGAAATGCATTAACCGTGTTAATGCGAAACGAAGCAAAGTTTCTGAAAATTAGACGAATAAAATAGTAATGAATGTAATTATTAATCATTATATTATCGGTGTGGATAAGTGGCTTGAAATAAGAAAAAGGTGAATGAACAACAATAAAATAAACATAGATTTTTATACTCGTGATGTTATCACAGTTGCTCGGGAATTATTAGGAAAAATTTTTGTAAATGAAACAAACGATAATTTATTATCCGGCAAAATTGTTGAAGTGGAAGCATATCATGGAGCAACAGACAAATCTGCTCACAGTTATTTTGGTGTTACAAAACGCAACAATATAATGTTTGAAAATGGCGGGTTGCTTTATGTTTATCTTATTTATGGGATTCATTATTGTTGTAATATCGTTACAGGAAAGCAGGGTGAGGGAGATGCTGTTTTAATAAGAGGAATTGAGCCATTATCGGGAATAGAAAAAATGGCGTCCAATCGTTATAATAAAAGTGATATTTCAAATAGAGAAAAGATGAATTTATTAAACGGACCCGGTAAAATTTGTCAGGCATTTGATATAAATAAAGATCAAAATGGAATTAATTTAACAGGCAATAAAATTTATTTACTGGATAATGAAAAAGTAAAAGGAGAAGATATAATAACTACAAAAAGAATAGGCATCCAAAAATCAAAAGATTTGAAATGGAGGTTTTACATAAAAAATAATCAGTATGTTTCAAAAAAATAATGAACAAAATAACAAACTAAAATTAACACCTGAGCTTATTTGGAGTAAGCTTGGAATATATCAAGAAATTATTTTATTGGGATTAATATTAGCAACTTATATTATTAGCGAATTTATTTATCAATTAAATCCGGTTAAACATTATTCAATTTACGAATGGCATAATAGAGTATTCTCGATATTTAATTTTCAAGATGTTTTTTCATATTTATTAAAAGGAATTTTAATTGGAATTTTGGTCTCTTTTATTATCGCTGCATTGGAAATATTAATTTCAAAATTTAAAAAAGAAATTTGGTATAAAAATTTGACGCGGAATAATTTTCTATTACCACAAACAGTTACTCAGAAAAAAATGGCAACCATAATTGTTTTTAGCGGTTCTTTTATTGAAGAAGTTATTTTTAGAGGATTGATTTTTTTTGCAATATTACCAATATGGAATTCTTGGATCTGGACTGCTTTGATCGTATCATCCATTTTTGCTTTCTTTCATACTGATGCACAAGGATTTTTAGCATCGATTTGGGTTTTTATTATTAGCATTGTCCTTTCGTTTTTAATTTTTGAATATCAGACGATAGTAATTGTTTATTCAACACATTTAACTATAAATTTAATAAGTATTTTTGTTATGCCACAATTAATTGAATATTCCAAGAACAGAATGGGGAATCGATCTTGAAATTATTAAAAATATTCATAATTTTATCGATTATCAGTATTGGTTTATATGGTAATTCTTTTAAATCAGAACGAAAAACTGATTTTACTACTTACCTTAATATTGATAAAATTGCAACTCAATACAGATATTATAACAATGATTCACTGTTTTTCTCTTTTGAAGTAGGTGTTTTTCCATTAGAATTTGTATCTCCAGCTGCCTATTGGATAGATGAAGATTTATATCATTTAGGTGATCTTTATGAATGGAATATTTGGAGCTTAATTTCCGGGACAGATGGTAAACCCTATCAGTTTAAAATATTTCACGGAGTAAATAAAAAATATCGTGATAAAAAAGAGAGGATCAGAGGAAATTTTATTTCATATTCCGCTCATAGTAGATTTGACACGAAAATATATGCATTGCCTTTATACGAAATTGGTTACGAAAATAAATGTGTACAGTATTATTCTGAAACAAGTCAAGTTATAAGTAAAATTCAGTTATCATTTTCATTATTTGGTAAAGATTTTGATGAACAGGTGATAAAAGCACAGTACATTAAAAAGGGAATGATACCTGATTTTCTTCCACTTGTCGATATGAATAAATTAGTGTGGAAAACAAGAGTTCATTGGAGTATTACTACTCGTTTTGACAGGAATATAAAGTTGTATGTTGAGAAACCCTATTTCATTAATCTTGGTAAATATTATTTATATCTTACTTGTGGAATAGGAGCAAAAGTCTACACGCCATATATAATATATAAAAATAATATTTTTCAAGTAGAATCATCAAGCATGAAAATCGATCCAGTGATAAATGCAGAAATTTATTTTCCATATAAACAATTATTTTTTTGATAAAGATTTGTTTTTTTATTAATACGAATATGTTAAATTATCAAAGAATAAATTTAGAGGTTCCAAATGAAAATTAAAATATTGTTAGAGTTGTTTCACTATTCAAATAAACATAAAAAGTTTATTTTTGCACCATTGATCTTATTGACAATTTTTTTAATTTGGCTAATTGTAAACAAAGGGAATTTTATTATTTTACCAATTTTCTTTTAATATAAATGTAGTTGAAAATGAATAAAAAACATCCACATTTAAAAAATAGCATATTTGACTTTATATTGATAGCTTTTTCAATACTAATTTTGTTTTTTATAGAATATTCTTTACAATTAATTGGGTTTGGTGAATCTTATCCACTTGCTAAAATTATTGAAAAAAATGATATAAAATACTATTCGGTAAACGAAAATTTTCCTAAGAAATATTTTTCAAGCAATATTCAAAATTATCCAAAATTCAGAAAAAGTTTTTTTAAAGTTAAAAAAGATAGTAATACTTTTCGTGTATTTGTTGTTGGTGGCAATATAGCTAACGGTGTTCCTTATGATGAAAGCATAAATTTTTCAAGTATTTTTAGATATTTTCTTAACGATTCCAACAGAGAAATAGATTGGGAAATAATTGATCTTTCAATTAATTCGATTAATAGTTATGGTGTAAATGATATAATAAAGCATTTGCCTAAATATCAACCAGATTTGATAATATTAAACACAGGATATAATGAATTTTTTGGAACCCCGAATTTTTCTAAAAATAAAAATTATCGATTGGAATATTTTTACACAAAGTCATTTATATTTTTTAGAAAATTTAGAATTTATCAATTAACAGAAAAAATTGTTAATTTTTTTCAAGAACAAAGTGTGAATAAAATTAAATATTTATCGGCTGATTTTGAAAATGATAGAATTGACTTTAAATCATCCGAATATTATAATAAAAGGAAAAACTTTTTACGAAATTTGTATAAAATTGAAAATATTACCGATAGATACCATATTCCTGTAATAATTTCAAATTTAAGTGCAAACATTTTAAGTATACCGCCCTTTCACTCTAAATTTAATGATGAAGAATTAACCGATATTAAATTGTATCAAGATTTCTCGAATTATTTAAATCAAGATGATAAAACTCGAGTTAAAGATTGGTTGCAGAACCTCAAATCGTGGGAGCCACAATCCGCAATTTATTATTTTTGTCAAGCAAAATTAGATGAGAAAAACAATAATTATGATTTAAGTTTAGGAAATTATTCAAAAGCAGTTCAACTGGACCAATTCCACTTTAGGCCATTAAAAGATTGGAATTTCGCTATCAAAAATTTTGCAAATGAAAAAAAATGGATGTTTGTCAATATTGATTCTGTTTATAATGATCTAACATCCAATAGGATAAAAAGTGAAAATATTTTTATTGATCATATACATCCGAATATTAAAGGATATTGGCTGTTTGTGAAGGAACATTTTAATGTTATGAGAAAGAATGATTTGTTAAATTTTAAGAAAAATAATAAATTAAATTTCAATAGGTTTGCGAAAGAATATCCACTGACAAATTTTTCCAAATATAATCAATCAATTTATTCAGAAAAAATTCGCAAATTTATTTATGGTGATAATATTTACAAAAATCAAGATCTCGCTCAAGTTTCAATAGTTAAAAAATTTGCCTCTCAAAATATTAATAATGAAATAAGTTGGCTAAAAGCAAATGAAGAGTTATTAAATTATTATTATCAAAAAGGCGATTATCAAGAAGCTTCACAATATTTTAAAAATATCCAAACAACATATCCTTATAATCAAGAAGCTCAATTAAAATATGTTTCGATTTTATTTAAAGACAGCCATTGGCAGAAAATAATAGAATTTAATGAGGAATTTTTGGGAACTTTTGAACATACAAAATTGTCCTATTATTGTGGTGTTGCATATTATAAAATTGGAAATTTTAAAAAATCACTTAAATGTTTTGAGAATACAAAGAAATTATTGGAAACAAATTTTTATCAATTATCTGATATTGAAAAGACAAAATTATACAAATATTATGAAAAAAGTTTAGAGAAGATAGGTGAAGTCGGTTAAATTTATAAACAAATTATTGGATATGAATAAATATAAAAATCATTTTGACTTTTAAATTAAATTTGATAAATTAAAGGTTAATGGAAAAATCAAATATTATTAAAAAAATAAGGAAATTTATGAAAAGGAATAAAATATTATTAATCGTTTTGTCTCTTACAATAATTATTAGTATTTCTCTAACTCGTCAGAGCAAAGTATCAGGAAGTGTTGATGATCTATATCTAAAAATGAAGGTTTTTAGTGATATCATGGCGATTGTAAATGAAAATTATGTTGAAGAAGTTGATTGGGACAAGACAATGGAAGGAGCTTATAGGGGCCTTTTGGAAGAATTGGATCCACATTCTGTCTATATAGAAAAAGAAGACAGAGAAAAAATAGAAGAGGATTTTAAAGGCGAATTTCAAGGAATAGGAATAGAATTTGATATTATTGACGGATATATTACGGTGATTTCTCCAATAGTAGGCACACCATCCGAAAAAGTAGGTTTGCAATCCGGTGATAAATTTATAGAAATAGATGGAGAATCGGCTTATAAAATTACTAAAAAGGAGACATTTAATAAACTGCGTGGGAAAAAAGGAACTAAAGTTTCTTTAACAATAAAGAGGCCAAGTGTAAAGGAACCTTTTAAAGTGGAAATTATAAGAGATGATATTCCGATTTATTCGGTAATAGCAAAATTTATTTATGATAAAGATGTTGGTTATATTAAAGTAAATAGATTCGCTGCGGAAACAGGTGATGAGTTTCGTCAAGCATTAGAAGAATTAAAAGAAAATGGAATGAAATCTTTGATCTTGGATTTACGTTCTAATGGCGGTGGATATTTACATCAAGCTGTTGAAATGTTGGATAATTTTTTTAATAAAAGAGTGAAACTTGTTTATACAAAAGGAAGAATAAGCAATTCCAATGAAGAATATTTTTCTAGAACTAATGGGAAATATACAGATATTCCTCTAATCATATTAATAAATCGTGCTTCAGCAAGTGCATCAGAAATTGTATCTGGTGCAATTCAGGATTTAGATAGAGGACTTATTATTGGGGAAACATCTTTTGGCAAAGGATTAGTTCAAAGGCAATGGAAATTACGAGATAGTTCTGCATTGAGAATTACAATTGCAAGGTATTATACTCCATCAGGACGATTAATACAACGTCCTTATGATAAAGGTACATATAAATATTATGAAGAAATATATACATCACCTGATAGCGTTTTTAATGATTCGTTGGATAATGAAAAACATATTCGACCAAAATTTGCAACAAAATCCGGTAGAACTGTATATGGTGGTGGCGGTATTACTCCTGATGTAGCTGTTAAAAGTGAATTTGATCCATCTAAAAGTACAACAAAAATTTACAGAAAATCAATTAGAAGCTTTTTCCAATTTGCTCAGGAATATTTAGATAAGCATCCGGAATATAATAAAATGGAAGTAAATGAGTTTGTATTTAATGTAGAATTTCCAGAAACATTTATTGATGAATTTTATAAATACATTTTTGAATCGATTGGAGATATAAATATAGATGATTTTAAAAAGGATAAATCGTTAATTGAAATGCAAATTAAATCTGAAATGGCAAAAATTATTTGGGGTAACAATGCTTTTTGGAAAGCAAGATTAACTTATGATAAACAATTTGAAAGAGCGTTAATTTCAATAGAAGAAGCTAAAAAAATAGCAGAATTGTAATTTGTTTTTATTTGTTTTTAAAACAATATTCCATTATTTTCATGAAAATACCTTATTTTTATATAAAAATACACAATAGCAAATGAAAACTATTGACTTTAATGAAATTATTAGTTAAAATATATATTGGGAAAAGAAAAATAATATAAAATTGGAGGAAAAAAAATATGTTAGTTAATTTATTTGTTCAAGGTGGTGCATTTATGTGGCCTATTTTAGTGGTATTTGCTCTTGGGCTAATTATTAGTTTTGAAAGACTTTATTCTCTATCAGTAGCTGGAATTCAAACGAAGAAGTTTTTGAAAGATGTTGAAGATATAATAAGAGATGAAGGTGTAGAAGCTGCAAAAGAATATTGTGCCGAATCAAGTAGTCCTGTTGCTTCAATGTATCATGAAGCATTAAGTAGAATAGATCAAGGAATAGAGAAGGTAGAAAAGACAATTGCTTCTGCCGGATCTTTGGAAATGGCGTTTTTAGAAAAAAATCAAGTTTGGTTATCAACTGTTATCACTCTTGCACCTATGTTGGGATTTACAGGAACCGTTTGGGGAATGGTAAAAGCGTTCCAAGATATTTCCAAAGCAAATGATATTTCACCTACAATTGTTGCTGATGGTATTTCTATGGCTTTGTTGACAACATTATTCGGATTAATAGTAGCCATGATAATCCAAGTTTTTCAAAATTGGTTTTTGACAAGAATTGACAAATTGATCATTGATATGGAAAAAAGCTCTGTAACTTTATTGGATGTTTTGGCTGAAAAAAATATTAAAGAATAAATAATACAAGAGTAAATTATGTTTACAGAAAAAAAGAAAAAACGAGAAACAGAAATTCCTTCTTCTTCAATGTCTGATATTGCTTTTTTATTGTTGGTTTTTTTTCTTGTAGTTTCTACAATTGATCAAGATAAAGGGGTTCAAATGTTATTGCCACCTATGGGGGGTGAATTAGAAATTAATAAGAAAAATATTACAATTGTTCAAATCAATTCTGAGGGGATAGTATTATTTAATGATGAGATTGTACCGTTAAAACAAATAAACGTTCGTACAAAAAATATGATAACTAAGAATCCTAAAATGATATTTTCGGTACAAACAGATGCAAAAACCAAATATCAAGATTACTTAAGTGTTATTGATCAATTAAAAATTGCAGATGCAAAAAAAATATCTATAGCAGGATAGATAAATCAAAGGGTAATTAGATATGAAATTAAAACGAAAAAATGATTCAAAAGCAAAAATTCCTACTTCTTCAATGCCGGATATTATTTTTATGTTGCTAATATTTTTTATGATGTCAACGGTATTAAGAACATTTGAAGGATTAGATGTAATTCTTCCTAAAGCAAAAAAAATTGAGACATTAGAAGGAAGTAAAAGACATGTAGCTTATGTATTTGTTGGTCGTGATGGGATTATTTCTATTGATGACAAAATGGTGAAACCGAACGATGTTAGTAAAGCAATTTATCAAAAAAGAAAAGACGATAATCAGCTGACTATTTCACTTAGAGCAGATCATGAAGTAGCAATGAAAGCAATATCGAATATTCATTCGGAATTAAGAAAAGCCGATGCCTTAAAGATAAATTATTCTGCCAAAACTAAAGCAACGCCTTATTAGGAGGTAATAATGTCAGTAGAAAAATTTAAAAAATTTAAAGAGAGATCACCATTTTACTCGGAAATTTCGGCAGTGTTTGTAATGTTTTTATTTTTACTTGCATTTTATTTTATTCCTAAAGTTGAGTATAAGCCCAAAAAAATTGAAAAACATATTCAAGTAATGGACGCTGTAGAGATACCTGAAACTGAGAAATTAGAGCAAGCAGCACCTCCTGAAAGACCTACTGTTCCAGTGATGAGCGAAGATGTTGATGTTTCTGAAGATGTAACAATAGAAGACTTTACATTTGATGATTATGAAGCTATGGATGCTCCACCACCACCACCGGAAGAAAATACAGATGAAAGTGGTGGATCTAGAGTAAAATTTATTCCTTATGATGAAGCACCTGTTCCTTTGGGAGGCTCGGCAGCAATTCTTCGTAATATTGTTTATCCTGAAATAGCTCGTGAGGCACAGATAGAAGGTAAGGTAGTAATTCAAGCATTTATTAATGAAGAAGGTATTGTTACTGACTGTGTCGTATTTCAAGGAATTCCTAATACAGGTCTAAATGAAGCTGCGATGAGTGCAATTAAAAAGACAAGATTTAAACCGGCAAAACAAAGAGACAGAAATGTTGGTGTGTGGATTGCAATTCCAGTAAACTTTAAATTGAAATCGAATTAATTATTGGTTTTTGAGATAATATATTAATGCCTTGAAGATACTATAATAGTATTTTTTGAGAATAAAGCATAAAAACAGTGGGGAAATTACCTACTGTTTTTTTATTAATGTTGTTTTTGTTGAATTTATGAAATTAAATATTATTTACAGAATAGATAACAAAAATTAAAATAAGAAAAATATTTTTAATCTATTTTTTATTTGTCAACCTTTTTCCCAATAAAAAATATCAATAGAAAAATAACACTGCTACCTATAAATAAAGATAACCAAACTGGTACTCCTAATGATACAGGAATATATCCAAATAAAATTGCAATTATTGCAACAGGGATTGCATAAAATAATTGTGTACGAACATGATCAATATGATCGCAAGAAGCTCCCATAGATGATATAATTGTTGTATCTGAAATAGGTGAACAATGGTCTCCGAAAATTGCGCCTGTTAATACGGCACCAATATTAATGCTTAGAAATAATGGATCGGGTGATATTGCATAAGCTAATGGAATTGTCAAGGGCATTAAAATTCCCATTGTTCCATAAGAAGTTCCTGTTGCAAAAGAAATTGTTGCACCAAGAATAAAAATTATTGACGAAAGCAAAAATGGAGGAATTCTTCCCGATAAAATATTTACTAAATATCTTGCAGTACCTAATTCTTTTACAATACTACTTAATGTCCAAGCAAGCGCTAATATCAAAATTGTAATAATTAAGGATTTAACTCCTTTTACCCAAATTTCAATTGCTTCCTTAATAGAAAATATTTTTTGTAAACGTCCCATAACTGCAGCTAAAATGCTAGAAAATAGAGCAGCTTGAAATAAAACAATAGCGGCATTAGAGTTGCTAAAACAGTGTCTTAATGAAAACATTGAGAGAGGTATATCGTTAATTTTATTTATTAATCCAATATTATCACCTGCCATTATTGTTTGATATCCATTATAATATAATCCTAAAAATGCTACAATTATTAAAGTTGAAATTGGTAACACTGCATTAACTATTCTAAGTTTAATATTTTCTTTTGGTTGGATACCTTGATTTTCCAGATCGCTCATGAGTTCTGCTGTAGCAGAATGAACTTTACCTGTTCTACGTGTTCTTAATTCAGCGCGACGCATTGGTCCAAATTCCCTTAATAATATTGCAGAGAAAAAAATGAATATTAAAATAAAAATATTATAAAATCTAAATGGAATAGTAGAAACAAAAACGCCATAAGCATTTACATCTTGTCCTATTATATGAAAACCATCTTTTATTAATCCTAACTCATAACCAATCCAGGTAGAAATCAAAGCAATACCGGCAATTGGAGCTGCAGTGGAATCTATTATAAATGATAATTTTTCTCTTGAAATTCTCATTTTATCTGTGATAGGTCTCATTATTGGACCAACAGTTAAAGCATTAGCATAATCGTCAAAAAACACAACAATTCCCAATAACCAAGTATAAATTTGTGCAGAAGTTGGTGATTTAGCTTTTTTTGACAATGATTTTGCAATCGCTTTTGCACCACCCATCCTTGAAATTAATGCTATTAATCCACCAATTGTTAGAGTTTGTAAAATAATTCCTGCATTCCATGGTGAAGAAATTGCTTCTAATATTTCTTGAGTTACTTTTAAAAAACCAAAAATAAAGGAACTAAATATATTATGTTTTTCTATCAATAAAATATAAACACCAGAAAAAACACCTGTAAATAATGATAAAAGAACATTTTTTGTGATAAATGCTAATATAATTGCAACTAATGGAGGAATTAATGTCCAAACGCCCCATTTATCTGCATTTACTTGTGCCATAGAAGAATCGGCAGAAAAACCAATAGATACAAAAATAATTGATAACAATATTCCAACTATAAGAAATTTGAAAGGTTTATTCATTGAAGCCTCGTTCAGTTATAAATATTTACTTGGTCATTCATTACTTAAAAGTTAAAAAATATATTTATAAATTACAAAGATAAATATGTAAAAATAAAAAAAAGACAGAATTTATATTCTGTCTTTTAAATATTGTAATGGGATATTTTTATTTAGAAATGTAATGACATTCCGAAGAGTAGTTGGCTCCAATCTTCTTTAATGATACTTCCATTATTTGTTTCATAATTCCAATAGTACATTTGATATGCACCGTGAATGCTAATTTGTTGTTTTACCAAATATGAAAATCCACCACTTATTACATTTCTATTTTCATCAGAATGTGGTTCCGGTAAAATCTGATAACCACCATATAAATGTAAAGGTAAAAAGGGAACATGTATTGCACCACCAAAATGATGTGAAATTGTTTCTGACAAATTGGTTTCTATCTCTTCATTAATATCTGTAACATCAGAAGAATATAAGTCATTTGATGAAAACTCCATATTTTTCCAATCGGTCCACTCTGCTTCATAAAAAAGATTGAAATATTTAAATAATACACTTGCTCCGCCATGTATTGTCAACGGCTTAGTGGAAGAGTATTTTCTAATATCTAAACTATATCCATCATTATATGTAAAATCTTCATTAATATTTATTTTTTTAGGAAGATCAACAGAAATTCCCCAATTAAGATGTTTTGATATTCTTCGGAACATTCCTATTGTGGCACTTATACCATTGTAATCATTATTTTGAGTGTATCCCATAGTATCAGAATTGACATTTGGATATTCACGAGAAATATCAAAGTTCCCATAAGGGACAATAATGTCAGCACCTACGAATAGATTTTCTGAAATTTCAGAAGCCACTGCAAAATGCCAATTTTGCATTTTCCCTTCATTTCGTTGTTTAAAATCTCCATAATTATCAACATCTTGATAAGACAGTGCAAATTCTTTTTCTTTTTCTAAACTTGTTGCCAAGACGATGCTACCACGATAGACCTTTATTGGATATATAAAACTAATTGTGCCAAAGCTACTTTGTGGTAAATTATTTGAGCTGCTATTAAATTCGCTGGAAGTATAAGTGAGTTCAAATGTTCTAAATCGTTGTAATCCAAGATTTGCAGGATTGCTTGTGAATTCGGGAATAACCTGTCCACCGGCAACTGTTGCATTTCCAATCCCAACTCCAATTGATTGTGACCCTTTAAATCCGTAAAATGGACTTAAAGCATCAATATAATTCTGAGAGAATAAAAAAGAAAATGAGAGTATTATTGTTAATAGTAATTTTTTTATCATTATCTTTTCCTTGTGCTACTTCTTCTTGATGAATTATCATTTGATTTGCTGTTTGAACTGCTTGAAGAATTGTTTGATGAACTAGATGATCTTGTTACGGTTCCACTAGAACTGGAAGTATTTGATTTGCGTGATGTAGATTTTGTTCCGGAGCTTCTGTCTGAAGATTTATTTGATGAATTAGAATTAGATGAACTACTTGAACTTGTTACAGTCGCATTAGAATTAGAAGTGCTTAACTTTCGAGATGTGGATTTGGTTCCAGAATCTTTTGACTGTTTGTCAGAAATTGAACTAGAATTTGAATTTGTGGCTACTCTAACAGATGGACTACTGCTTGTATTTGTAGTTGTCGCCGTTCCTCCGGTATTTATTCTTGGAGCTGGAGGAGGATCGCTTGCTCTTGTACCACTTAATCTTCTGTCTCTTTCATTTGTTCTTCTACTTCTTTTTTCGTTTGAATATGTGCTTGATGAGCCACTAGTCCAACCATACCAATCATTCCAATAATACCAGTTATTATGATAATTATAATAATAATGACCACGATAATAGTATGGATCATATCCATAATAATATGGATTGTAAGAATATGGGTCCCAAATATAAGAATTTGCAAATGGATAGTATCTGTAATGATATGGAGAAGAATAATAATCATCATAATAATCATTATTATATGTATTATATTCCGTCACATTTGGTTTTAAAATAATTACATTAGCTGAATCAGGAATATTATTCATAATGGAATCCGGTGGATAAAAAGTTGTGTAACAACCGGAGATCAAAATAACACCAATCAGTAAAAATAATATTTTTTTCATTTTTGTCTCCTTTTTTATTAAATTTACAAATAATTAACTAAAATTACAAATAAATGTTTCAGACAATATTTTTTTACGTATCATCTTTAATTATTAGACACTATTATTGACAGAATAGTTAACATTAATGTTGAAAATAACTGCAGCTTGTCAATTTATTAAATAAATGGATTTGTTTAAAAATAATAATGTTTTTTAAATTTCTTTTTTTTTGTTGATTTATCAATAATATCGATAATTTTTTCTACCATTTTATCTTTAGAAAGTTTTATTTCATATTCAAACCAGAAATGTGGTGAATATTTTCTGAACCAAGTAAGTTGCCTTTTAGCGTAATGTCTTGTGTTTTTTTTTATTTCAGTAATTGCTTTTGACAAGGAATATTCTTTATTAATATATTTGATCATCTCTTTGTAACCAACTGTGTTTAAAGAATTTATTTTTTCATCATAGCCCATATCTAAAATATTTTGCACTTCTTTAACCAAGCCAGTTTCTACCATTTTATCAACTCTATTATTTATTCTTTCATAAAGAATATTTCTTGGACATTTTAATCCAATCATCAAATATTTATATGGAAATTGACTTTTTTGTTCTTTAAAATGTTCGGTTGGATATTTTCCGGTTATTCCAAATATCTCAAAAGATCTGGCAATTCGTTTATTATCGCTTTTACCAATTGTTTTTGCATACTCCGGATCATTTTTTTGCAGCTCTTCCCAAAGTCGGTGCCAGCCGAATTTTTCTCCTCTTTCATAGATATCTTTACGAATGTTTTTATCAGTGGTTGAGCTGTTAAATATCATACCCAAAATTGCTTGAATATAAAATCCGGAACCACCACAAATAATTGTATTTTTATTTTTTTTGAGATTGCTTTTTATTATTTCTCGAGCCAGATTTCCAAACTTTCCGGCACTAAAAAATTCATCCGGATTTAAAATATCAACAAAATGGTGTTTAATTTCTGATAAACTTTTTTCTGACGGTTTTGCAGTTCCGATATCTAAATATTTATAAACTTGTCTGCTATCGGCAGAAATAATTTCAGCATTTAAAACTTTTGCTAATGATAATGACAATTCAGTTTTACCACTACCTGTAGGACCGACTATAAAAATTATTGGGGTGTTATTTATTATATTCTGTTTATTCATCAAATAGCAAACTAAAGTCAAAATTATTTACAGAGTGGGTCAAAGCACCGACAGAAATAAAATCTATACCGGTTAAAGCAATTTCTCTGACATTATTCAAATTAACATTTCCGGATGCTTCTAATTTGATTTTTGTATCATTTAATTTTACTGCTTTTTTCATTTCGGTAATGGAAAAGTGATCTAACATTATTCTATCTATCGGAAATTTAAGCACTTTTTTAAATTCCGCAATATTAGTTATTTCAATTTCAATTTTGACTTTTTTATTCAACTGTTGATTGAATATTAGAGCGGAACTGATCGCTTTTTCAATTCCCCCAATCCAACGAATATGGTTTTCTTTAATTAGGATCATATCGAATAAACCATAGCGATGATTTGTACCTCCGCCACAGTGAATTGAATATTTATCCAATTCTCTAAGCAATGGCATAGTTTTTCGTGTATCAAGAATTTTACAATTTGTGTCTTTTATTAAATTTATATATTTATTTACTGTGGTTGCAATTCCAGACATTCTACCGAGAATATTTAATGCGGTGCGTTCAGCGGTAAGTATAGATTGGCCATTTCCACTAATTGACAAAATCTCATCGCCAGCTTTGATTTGCATCCCATCGTTTTTTGTGGATTTTATTTGAAGTGTCGGATCTATATTTTTAAAAATCTTTTCTGTTACTTCAACACCGGCAAGAATTCCCGATTCTTTTGCAACAATCTTTGCATTTGCATTTGCTTTTATTTTCATTGCAATTGAAGTAATATCACCGGATTGGATATCTTCATCCAATGCATTTTTTATTATTTTATTTACTTTTTGCCAGTTAAGTTTTTGCATTGTTTCTCTATATTTTAATAAACTTTTAAAGTTACGATATTATTTTAGAAAATAAAAATAATTATCAAACGAACAAAATACAAGGCAATGATCATAATTTTATTCTAATTAAATAGAATAATTACTTGCAACCTTTGTTATTTGTTCTCAATTTATAAATAGTGTTTGTTTCATCTTCAGTGAGATAAAGTGTTTTCAAATCATTACCACCGAATTCTAAATTGCTCGGTTTTTTGCCGGGAGTTTCTATTTGTTGTAATATTTTTCCTTTTGGGGAAATGATAAAAACGGAGCCTGTGCCAAAATGTGCAACAAATAAATTTCCTTTATTATCAAATTCTAAACCATCCGGATCGCCACCGGGCAACTTTATAAATTCTTTTTTATTTCCTAAAAATCCTGATTCTGAAATGTCAAAATTTATAATGCGATTTTTTGCGGATTCACTAACATACAATTTTTTATCGAGTGGAGAAATTGCCATACCATTCGGATATGCTAAACTATCTGCAACCAATTTTACTTTTTTTAATCTAAAATCGTAGTAAAAAATTCGTCCGTCTAATTTTTCCTTTCCATAACTTTTTGGATCTGAAAAAAATAAATTTTCATCTGTTGAAAAAGTAAGATCGTTAGGATGATTAAAGTTTTTGCCATTATATCCGGAATTTAATACAATTACATTTTTCTCATTTGGTAATATTTTTATTAATTTTCCAATTCCATATTCACATGCAAAAATATCTCCTTTATCAGATATTATTAAGCCATTTGTTTTCTGGAAAGTGCTATCAGAAGCAGTGAGAAAAGTATCTAAATTACCATTAATAATTTTCCCAATCCAGCCGCCGTAACAATTTGAAAAATATAAGGTTCCATTGTTATTCCAAGCTGGACCTTCAGGGAAATTTAATCCCGTTGCGACAACTTGCCATTTTTCATTTTCATTAACAATTTTTTTATCACAAGAAAAAAATAACAGAATGATTGATAATACTAATAGACAAAAAATTGTAAATCTTATATTTTTCATTTTAATGCGCTTCATTTTATTTTAACAAGATAAATTTCTTTACGGATGAAAAGTTGTTACTTTTATTTTCTTCTTCAAATCCTTTTATTACATAGAAATAAATTCCACTTGAAAGGTTGTCTCCATTATATTCAATTTTATGCGATCCTGCAAATTGTATTTTTTTAATTATAGTATCAATATTTTCACCAAATATATTATAAATTTCTATAACAATAGCACTTTTTTTAGGTAAGAAATATTCTATTGTAGTTGTATTATTAAACGGATTCGGATAGTTTTGATTTAGTTTAAATTGTTTTGGATTTCCGCTCATAGCTAAATCATTTACATTAGTTCCGGAATATAATAAATGTAAATTATCTATATAAATAGTTC
>Ga0307992_1000590_pt1 | contig 22733 bp, 25 predicted proteins | sample EllFjometagen133_FD_203162 | JGI IMG/M metagenome (GOLD analysis project Ga0307992, IMG submission 203162) | Marine microbial communities from Ellis Fjord, Antarctic Ocean - #133 | ecosystem: Environmental > Aquatic > Marine > Unclassified | place: Southern Ocean | collected 2014-10-08
TCACTGTCCCTGCGCCGTATTTATCGTTTATCTCATCGGTTGCCTTTGAGAGCTCCTTCGATTTTTCAATATCTGCAAATATAGATATCTGCTCCTGCTTATTTCGAATTAGGTTAAAGGTGGTAACCGATACATATTTCGGCGTTGGCCAATATTTGTATTTATCCACAATCGAATATGAATACCGGAGTAGCGATTTAGTGTCGTTGCAAGAATCGAACCTTTTGGAATCTCTTATACCCTCGCCCTCAAAAAAACTGATCGAGACCGCAAGTCCAGTCGCCAAATAACCATCACGACGCAGACGATAACCAGTTTTGTAAACTAGCTTTTCTAACACTTGCAGAGCGCCCTGCTTGGTCCGAAACTCCGGTGGCAAAACGTGAGAGTGACCACAGCTTTTGTTTTTTATCTCGAAACGATCAACATCGTAACCGCGCAACCTGTAGTACCAGACCTTGCCTGGGTGCTTTAGCGTTTGCGACATATATACCAAATCTTTTTGATAAAAATCAGATAGCAAATTTATACCCCGGGTAGCCAGCTGCCGCTCCATACGAAAATTAACCCCGGGTATATCTCGCAATTTCAAAGTCTTATAAAAACTCCCTAGATCATTTAATTTTAATATTGTAAGTCCGTCCGGTTTCTTGCTCTCCCCTGCAATCTTGGCTAAAAAATAGCTCGAGGAAATACCAACGGAACAGGTCAGAGAATCGGCAAAATCAAGTATTTCTGACTTGATTTTGAGAGCCATCTTTTTAGACTTATAATAGCTCTTGTCACTACCAGTCAAACGAATCATAAATTCATCAATCGATAGGGGAGTGGATAGGGGAGAATTGTTGTCCAAAACTTTTTTGATTTCTCTATGATAGAACTGGTAGAGAGCAGGCCTAGCCTCAACTATCTTTATGTCATAGCACTTTTTTTTGGCATCACGCACCAGATCGCCAGTTCTCACTCCCCTCTCCTTAGCCTTGCCCGAGACTGCGATACAACAACCAGTTCCACCAATATAGGGCGCGACAGCGATCGGTTTCCCACGCAAAGTCGGCTGAACTTGCTGTTCGACCGACGCAAAGTAGGAATTCATATCTAGAAACAAAACTGAGTAGTCTTTTGGTTTGTTTTTTAAGTCCATGACCCAATTGTAAACTAATACCGAACAAAAGGCGAACACCGAAAAACAACGGGGGGGGTCAAAACATTAACGCAAAGCTCAGAGAACTTTTTTCAAATACTGCCCCGTAAATGACTTCTTGTTCTTCGCTATTTCCTCCGGAGTTCCAACAGCCATCACCTCTCCGCCTTTGTCCCCGCCCTCTGGGCCTAGATCTATCACATAATCAGAGGACTTTATCACATCCAAATTGTGTTCGATAACCAGCACCGTGTTTCCCTTGTCCACAAGTGAATTTAGAACTTTTAGAAGTTTTTTAACATCATCAAAATGCAAACCTGTTGTCGGCTCATCCAATATGTATAGGGTTTTTCCAGTACTCCGACGCGATAATTCGGTTGCAAGCTTTATCCTCTGCGCCTCACCGCCAGAGAGAGTAGTGGACGGCTGACCAAGTTTGATATAACCTAAACCAACTTCAACCAAAACAGCCAACTTGGTATATATGGTAGGGATGTTTTTGAAAAACACGGCAGCTTCCGAAACATTCATATCCAAAACTTCAGCTATGTTTTTCCCTTTATAGTTTATCTCGAGGGCTTCTTTGTTATATCGTTTGCCTTTACACTCTTCGCAGGTGATATATACGTTTGGCAAAAAATGCATCTCAATCTTTAGCATTCCGTCTCCCCTACATTTCTCACACCTACCCCCTTTTACGTTGAAAGAAAATCTTCCAGCTTTATAGCCTCTCATCCGAGCCTCTTTAGTAGAAGCAAACAACTCTCGGACAGAGGTGAATAATCCAACATATGTAGCAGGATTTGATCGCGGAGACTTACCAATCGGTGATTGATCAATATTTATTATCTTATTCAAATTCTCTTTGCCCTTAACCTCTTTATGCTCACCCGGATCAGTGTCGGCTCTATGGTATTCTTTTGATAATGTTTTGGCCAAGATATCATTTATCAACGAAGATTTTCCCGAACCGGAAACACCAGTCACGCAAACAAATTTATTTAGCGCAATTTTAACATCGATATTTTTTAAATTATTTTGAGTTGCACCAACTATCTCCAAATCTTTGCCCGAACCAAGTCTTCTTATTTTTGGCGTATCAATCTTTTTTCTGCCTGAAAGATATTCGGCTGTTGCAGAGCAATCAGACTTCATAAGTTCTTTGGGAGTCCCCTGACACACAATCTTTCCACCCTCTTCTCCCGCTCCAGGACCGACATCGATCAAATGATCCGCTTCTCTCATCGTTTCTTCGTCATGCTCAACCACTATCACAGAATTACCCAAATCGCGAAGTCGTTTCAAGGTTTTTATTAATTTGGCGTTATCTTTTTGATGCAAACCAATAGAAGGTTCGTCTAAAATATATATTACGCCCATTAGCCCAGAACCAATCTGAGTCGCTAAACGAATTCTCTGAGCTTCACCACCCGAGAGAGTTGCTGCGTTTCTATCTATTGTGAGGTAGGAAAGACCAACATCAATTAAGAATTTCAAACGTTCCTTAATCTCCTTTATTATCTGACTTGAAATCTGTTTTTGTGTCTCGTTTAGCTTTTCATAAAGTGAATTAAAAAACTTATAACTCTGTTCGATATTCAGCTGTGATATATCAATAATATTTTTATCCAGTATTTTAACTGCTAGGACATCTTTCTTTAGCCGTGCACCCTCACATTCAGGACAAACCCTGGTCACCATATACTTTTGTATTTCTTTACGAACATAGTCTGAGTCAGTCTCTCGAAACCTTCGCTCCAAGTTTGGGATAACGCCTTCATAGGTTGTCGTATATCCTCGTACGTTGAAAGTTTCGTTGCCCGTACCATATAGCACTACTCTCAAATCTTCTTTCGACAGATCTTTGATCGGCTTTAACACATCCACTCCACGAGAACTTACTGCTTTTTCCATAATTGAATAATACCAAGTCGCATGACTAGTGCTTCTAGACCACGGTCGTATCGCTCCTTCGGCTATCGAGAGCCTTGGGTTCGGCATAACAAGTTTCGGATCAATCTCTTGGGTGAAACCTAAACCTTGGCAATTTGAGCATGCTCCATGCGGAGAATTGAAAGAAAAGGAACGTGGCTCTATCTCTGGCAAAGATATTCCGCAATCGATACAGGCGAAGTTTTCTGAGAAATTTTCATTTTTTTTAGTTTCAAAATCATAAACTATTATTCTTCCGTTGCCCAGGTCGAGAGCTTTTTCGATCGAGTCAAATAATCTTTTTCTGTTCGACTCATCTATACCAGCACTTTCAATAATCAAACGATCCAGAACAACATCTATGCTATGTTTCTTCTGTCTGTCGAGTTCAATCTTCTCCGCCTCATCTAGATCCATTATTGTTCCATCTAGCCGAACTCTCACAAAACCGGCTTTTTGAATTTGCTCAAAGATGTGTTTATGCTCACCTTTTTTGTCCGCAACTAGAGGTGACAAAATTGCGATCCTTCGAGTTTTCTTAGTAGATTTTACAATCTGTTCCGTAATCTCTGTCGCTGTTTGACCAGTAACAGGCTTCCCGCACTCAGGGCAGTGAGGAACTCCGGCTCTAGCAAAGAGCAAGCGCATATAATCGTATATCTCAGTTATGGTTCCGACGGTTGACCGCGGATTTCTGGAGGCCGACTTTTGGTCGATAGAGATTGCCGGCGAAAGACCTTCTATATAATCTAAGTCTGGTTTTTGCATCACCCCTAAAAACTGTCTAGCGTAAGAAGACAAGCTCTCTACATATCTTCGCTGCCCTTCAGCATAGATAGTGTCAAAAGCTAGAGATGATTTTCCCGAACCAGATAGGCCTGTGATAACCACAAGCTTGTCTCTAGGAATTTCTAGATCAATATTTTTTAAATTGTGTTCCCTCGCTCCCTTAATTTTGATTGAATCCATATTAGTTCATGAATTTTTTGTTGAAAATCTTTGGCATTGTATCACTCCTGTCAACATTTTTCAACCCCTACGCTCGTATTCAACTTCAAATCATTATCAGTTATAATGTTATTGTGTTATGATAAAATCATAAAATAAAAGGTAAATACTAATTTAGATATTAAGAGCTAATTTAAAGGAGAAAAATGGAAACGCAAGCCGACACAATTATTGGCACAGATGTCAAAATCAAGGGGAATTTAAAAAACAAAGGACCTATCCTGATCAACGGAATTGTGGATGGTGAAATCACAAGTGATGAGAGCGTTACCATCGGCGAAAGCGCAAATGTCAAAGGTCCAGTCAAAGCAAAGAGCGTGCTAGTTTCTGGCTCTGTCTCAGGAACAGTAGACGCTTCAGAAAAACTCGAAGTTGACCCAACTGGTCAGATCACAGGAGATATCAAAACAAAAATCCTGATTGTCAGAGAAGGCGCAACTTTCAACGGCTCATCCTCTATGGGAGAAGTAAAAGAAAATCAGCCAAAAACCAAACCAACAGAAGAAGAAGTCAAAGATGAAAAAAAGGAGAAGGTAAAAGCCGGCTTCTGGAAAAAAGATTAGCTAATTTAACTGTTTGTAAACTTATAATATTAGTTAATATTTGTGTACTACTATATATTTGATATAAAAAAGTGCAAGAAAAGATCTCAAGTTGAACAGATAAAAGACTATCTGGGCGAGTTGGGTATCTCTGGAGAATTCACATATCCCACTTCGGCTCAAACCGCAGAGGAGCTGGCTGAGCTTGGATTGAAAAAGAAATATTCAACTATAGTTGCAGTCGGGGGAGATGACATAATAAACTCGGTAGCCAACGTTATGACCGGCCGAGAAGAGGCTATGGGGGCTATCCCCCTACTCGCCTCCGATGCTCTTTCCAGCATGCTTGGAGTTAGAAACTGGCGGGAAGCAGCCGAGTCGCTTCGCTTCAGAAAGATAAACCAAGTTCATATTGGAAAAACTGGGAACAATAAGCATTTTTTAACTTATGTTACCTTGGGCATGAACATGCCAGTTGAAGTCACGATTGAATTTAAAGATTTTTATCTTCAATCATATGTAAAGAACCTGATAATCTCCAATCATCACCCCGAGATAAAAAAACTTCACGACGATCATTTAGATGTTGCACTTCAGGGAACACCAAAACTTTCCATCTTTGATAAATTCAAATCTTTCGTAACATCCCCAAGTAACGGAGATAAAGATATAAGCCTCCTTCGAGCCAGATCTCTTAGAGTGTTTACCAAAACACCGGCACCCATATTGCTCGACGATAAAATCGTCTGCAAGACCCCACAACTGCTAGAAACTTCCGACGAATTACTCAAAATTATCGTGGCTAGAAAATCATAACTAAATTAGAGTTGACGAACGGCCTGATATTTGATAGAATTTATTGGACTTATGGGGGTCGTTTTGTTTTTTGTGGTTATTATCACCAATCGCATACAATTAGAAGTTAATTACTAGGAGTAATTATACGAAGCCAAAAAAAATTTACACGGGTAAATGAGAAGATTACACTTTCTCCACTGTTAGTTATCGACGAAACTGGAGCTAAGCTTGGCAGTATGCCAAATTTTGAGGCCAGAAAACTTGCGCAGGACAAGGGCTTGGATCTAGTTGAGGTCAATCCTGATTCACGACCACCTGTTTGCAAGATTATGGACTGGGGCAGACACAAGTACGACGAACAACAAAAAGTAAAAGCTCAAAAATCGAAACAAAAGAAGGTGGAACAGAAAGAGATACGACTTACCGCGAAAATTGGCGACCACGATATAGCCTATAAGGCCAAGAGAGCAAGAGAGTTTTTCGACCAGGGGCACAAAGTAAAAACATCGATGCGCCTTCGAGGTCGAGAAAACATTTTTCACGATCAAGCCATGGAAGTATTTGAGAAGTTCTCAAAAGCCTCCGGACTTGCTTATGAATCCAGACCGAAAAGAGCTGGTAATTTAATCAATGCAGATGTTAGCAAACTTAGAGAGGATGACAATGCCGAAACAAAAGACACACAAAGCGACAGCAAAGAGGATTAGAGCCACTAAAAGCGGCAAACTTTTGCGTAGAAAAGCTGCTATCAGCCATCTTTTGACACATAAATCAGACAGGACGAAAGTTATGCAAGAGATATCTCCAGCTGACAAAAAGAAGGTAAGAAAACTCCTTCCATACGCAAATAAGTAAAAGTAAAAAAATAACGTAGAAAGTATAAGGATATTATGAGAGTAAAAAGAGGCACAGTCCGACGTGCTAGTCACAAGAAGATAATCAAACAGGCAAAAGGCTTCAAGGGCAGAAAGAAGTCCGTATTTCGACTTGCCAAACAAGCAGTTGTTCGTGCTGGTCAATATACCTATCGAGACAGAAGAAATAAAAAAAGAGATCTCCGTTCTCTCTGGATAATCAAGATCAATGCAGGTGTAAGACAGTTCGACCTTTCATACTCAGTCTTTATCAAAAAACTAATTGACAAAAAGATAGAGATAAATAGAAAGATTTTGGCTGATCTAGCCGAAAACGAACCAAAAGCCTTCGAGGCGATAGTAAAAGAAGTTAAATAATAAATTAGAGAGCACTCAATAATTCAAAAACTCCACATATATGTGGAGTTTTTGAATTATATAGTATACATTTTTTCTAATGGCTCACACGTGTGAGCCATTAGAAAATATCTCTTTAAATCATTTTTATATCTTTCGCAACTAACTTAATAAAATCTTTTAATTCTTTGTAGGTCAAAATTTTATCTGCCTCATCGAGCGGTACCCATTTGAGCAAGTATCCCTCTTCTGCCTGCATCTCTCCTGACTCTATCTCTGCCAAAAAATAAACTATATCTGCCTGATTACCGTTAGCATCTTTATATTTCACCTCAACTAGTATCTGTTTAATTATATTCACATCATATCCAGTTTCTTCTTTTGCTTCACGCAAAGCAGTCTCCTCCGCGCTCTCGCCTTCATCAATGTGCCCTTTAGGGAATTGCCAATAATCATGCTTTGCATAATATAACAAAAGCACTAAAGTTTCTCCCTTTTCCTCTCTTCGAATTATGACGCCCGACTTTTTAACTTCCATTTTAATCCCTAACTATTTAAATAAGAAATATATTCTATCCCCTCTTTTCCCTTAAGCTCGAAAGGATTGATCCTTTCTGGATAAAATTCGATGTTATCAAATTCTTCTTTTGAAATAAACCTTGACTTATGATCGCCTTCTATCTTTTTTTCAATACTTTCATCAATAGTCCCCGCAAAAAACACTTCCAAGCTTCTGACTTTTTCTGGACCAAAATAATCTTGGCAGAAAACAAATTTTTCTGTTTTCCCACTATAACCAGTTTCTTCAACCAGCTCTCGCTCCAAAGCACTATTCATTGACTCCCCATCTTCAACACCTCCGCCAGGCGCACAATAGTAAACCTTTCCTCTATCTTTTCGCTTTCCCTCAACAAGCAAGACCTCATCTTTCGAATTAAAGAAAAATCCTTTTGCAGAAATTCGAATCTTGTATCTATTCATTTTTACACGCCTCCTCTAATAGTATTATTTTCTTTTTATCTTTATCGCGATCAATCTTTTTGTAAAACTTTAACTCATATTGCAGTGTTGCGCATCTTATCGTCTCCCCAAGCACATCTTGCTCAACTGTTTCTATCATCATTTTCACTTTGAGAGGATCGTTTGAATTTGAAACTATATGTACCTCTTCCCCATCAATCTCAATTTCTGTTTCCAGATAGCCGAATTGTTCATTTTTTTCTACCTTGGAACCAAAAAAAATCGCGGCGTTGTTCACTCCACCATCATCACTTAAAATATCAATGTCGCTTGGTTTAATATCAATTCCCTGAAGCCAGAGATTGGCTGATGAAAAAAGAACAAAATTGCCTTTTTTGTTTAAATCACAAAATGCTTTTTTGATTACTTCCTTGCGGTTTTTCATATTTTTTTCTTTATAATTGCGTAAATAAATATTATCACCATCGATACCACTATGACTATATCCGCCAAGTTAAAAACATTGAACTTAAAAATTGATATATAATCCACTACTCCGCCATAGATAATTCTCTCAATCAAATTTGATGCCGCTGCAGCCAAAATTACTGTAAAAAGCACAACCAAGTTTAAACCAATTTTTCTAAGATAAAGATAAAAACCTATCAAAATCAAAAAACCCAATAAAGTCGGCCAAAAGCTTGTTCCATATAGTCCAAAAAAGTAATTTTGATTGATAATAGGATCAAAATATTTGACAGCTGCAAACGAGAACAACTCAAAAATCACTAGCGCCGTTAAGAAAGCGAATAGTGGTTTTTTATATTTATCAAACATTGAGTTTGGTTAATCTTTTTTCTGTTTGCAAGTCACGCAAAGCTCAGCGTAAGGCATAATCTCGAGCCTTCCTCCCTCTATCGCCTCCCCACACTTAGAGCACTTGCCGTACGTACCCTTATCGATCGCTTCTATGGCAATAATCACTTTTTTAAGCAAATATTTGAGTTGCTCTTCCACGCTCAAATTACCCTGAAATTCAGTCGTCTCCATGGCATTTTCGTCGTTGGAATCTCCAATCTCCGGATACTTATTGAATTTTTTTATCTTCTCTTCCAGTTTTGTTTTTTCTGACTCTAGCAGCTTTTTTTGTTTTGCGATGAACTCTTGATCTAGCTCCATAAAACTCCTTTCCTCAACTACTAAAAAATTGGACTACTTCTTTCTATTCATAAGCCTTATAAACATTATAAGGGAAACGACAAAAACTAACAACGAAACAAGCTGGCCCAAACTTAGAAACCAGAATAAATCAGACTCTGCGCGCATAAAGTCGATAGAAAATCGACCCAGCGAATAAAGCATAAGCCCTTCCAAAGCTATTAATCCGTCATCAAAGAGATCTTTTAGGTTTTTAAATATTATGAAAAGAATGATAAATACTAACATATTCCAAAACGCCTGGTAAAGAGTTATCGGATGAACCCCTGCGTAGGCAAACATCCCTTCATATGGGATACCTGCATACTCTCCTGAAAGAAAAGAGCCAAACCTACCTATCGCTAGACCTAAAAATGAGGATAGCATGAAGAGGTCGAGCCACTTCAAGTAGCTGGTTTTCAAGCTTTTTGTTACAAAATAGAGAGCAACTAGTGCAAAAACAAATCCTCCCCAAGAAACTAAACCTCCGTCCCAAAGACGGAAAACCTGCCAAAATGAGTCGAATTGGTTTGAATATAGGGCAAAATAGGTAATCCGAGCACCAACTAAACCCGCAAGAAGCGGATAAACTACGATGTCCATTATTTTACTTCTATCCAGATCACGAAAAGGAGCTAGAAAATATACAGTAGTCGTAGCCGCTAGAACTCCGAGCAGAAGAAAGAAACCGTGAGTATAGACCGTTACCGGACCAATTTCGAAAAGTACTAATCCCATTAAATAAAAATTAATATTTCTATCTGTCCCTATAATAGATTGAATCGGTGGTTTTGGTTAATTGATAAATTTGATGTTGACCAAGAAGAGTATAATAACGTAAGATATAAACAGATACAAAAAAAACAATATGGATCAGAAAAAAATAAAAGAGAATAGCGAACTTTTAAATGATTTACCTTTGGAACACAATCCTACCAAGGATTTTTTGTATTTTCTTTGGGATCTCTTAAAAACTGGCGTTATCGTTTTTTTAATCGCCTTCTCTATCCGACACTTTCTTATCCAGCCCTTTATCGTAGACGGCGGATCGATGTTACCCACGCTGATAGACGACGAGTACCTGTTGGCTGAAAAACTCTCCTATCTTATGGGCAATCCCAAACGAGGCGATATCATCATCTTCAAATACCCCAAGAACCCCACCAACAACTACATAAAAAGAGTCATAGGTCTTCCGGGAGAAACAGTAGAAATAGACGATAACAAGGTCCTGGTCCGATCACACGAAAACGCTACCGGCGACTTTTTAGACGAAACCTATATCCCCTCCGGAGCACAAACTCTCTCTCCTAATCAAAAGAAAATTACTCTCACTCTAGACGATGGTGAATATTTTGTAATGGGTGATAACAGAGAACACTCCTCTGACTCTCGTGAATGGGGAGTTCTTCCGGAAGAAAATATTATCGCACGAGCATGGCTAACCATAAAACCGTTAGACAAGTTCGGCATACATGAAAGACTAACTTTTCCCGAGATAAGCCTTGAAACCTTAGGTCAATTTGCTATTATCCCTGTTCTAGATCGATAAATATCGGAGTTCCGTCAAACGGATAAACGTCTCTGATCTTGTTTTCCAAATACCTTGCATGTGAAAAATGCATTTTTTTGTCTTTATAGCTCTTTATCTTGAAAACCGGAGGATTACTTTTAAGAAATGTCAGTTTCTGAATATAGGCGATCTGTGAGTGCCGCTCCTTGGCCTCTTCTAAAATCTTGTCCACAACTTCCTGCTCGCAAACAAGGTGTCTCTCTTTGTATATTCTTATCACCTGGCTAAGCAAATCCTTCAAATTGTCTCCTTCTAGTGCTGAAATAAACACAACCGGCAAATAGGGCATGTAGTTTAGCTTTCCCTGTAAGTCGGAGATAATCTCCGCCATCTTGTCTTCTTTGACATCGCCAAATATATCTAGCTTATTTATTACAATAATTATTGACTTGCCCTGATTCTTCGCCTCCAAAACCAAGTTCGCGTCAAGCGCGCCGAAGCCCTCGCTAGCATCAGCCATATAGAGCACAACATTGCTCTCTTTTATAGCAGAGAGGGATCGAAGCTTGGAGAAGCTCTCTATAGTATCTTTTTTTATTTTTCCAGGTCGTCTCAACCCGGCCGTATCTATCAGATTGATTATCTGGCCCTTGTGCTTTATCTGGTGATTTTGTGAATCACGAGTAGTCCCAGGAACCTCCGAGACTATCATCTTTTTTTCACCCACAAGCTTATTTAAAAGAGTAGATTTACCAACATTTGGCTTGCCAATAATTGCTAGATTTATCCGCTCCTCTTCTTCCTCTTCATCTTTTATATCTTTAATATTGTCACAAACCATATCCAGCATATCTCCACTCCCCTGGCCTGAAATTGCTGATACCTTGGTGATATTATCGAAACCGAGCCTTTTATAATCATTTTCATTTATCTGGTCGAACTTGCCGTCTGATTTATTTATTACAAGGTGAGTCGGAGTTTTTTTCTTGCGTAATATCTTTGCTACTTCAAAATCCTTCTGAACCAAACCTTCTTTAGCATCTACAACAAAAATAACCTGATCAGATTGTTCTAGTGCTATCTCTATCCCCTCTCTCACTTCAGAACTTAGCTTCCCTTCTATCTCGCCCAAGAAACCTGCAGTATCTACCAAGGTAAATACTTTTCCGCACCAAGTAACATCGCCGTAAAGACGATCTCGAGTAGTACCAGCTTCCGCAGACTCTATCGCCTGTCTTTTGCCGATCAAGCGATTGAAAAGAGTAGACTTGCCTACATTTGGCCGCCCGATAATTGATATGATTTGTTGGTTTTTAGTACTCATAATTTGTTTAGTTATTGATTGATTGTAACACAATATTGTTTCTTTGGCAATGATAGTTGTTGATACTTGCCCATTAATACGCAATACTTAGTACGTAATATCATAATTCTTAATTCTTGTTTGCATGATTATAGAAGTTATTCCCACAACCAGAACCAACATAGATTTAGAAGTTTTTTCATACTCCGTGCCGAAAGAGCTGGAAGAGAGCATTAAGGTTGGCTCCATCGTAACTGCTCCCTTTGGAAAGAAAAAGCTGCGCGGCACGGTTTTAAGAATTAAGAATAATGAATTAAGAATTAAGAATACCACTAAATACAAAATAAAAGATATTATTTCAATAAACCCCAATTTCAAAATGCCTAAGTCCTATTTGTCTATCGTGGATTGGATTTCAAAATACTACTTCTGCTCCAAGGGCGAAGCCCTTTCTCTTTTTATGCCACCAGAAATGAAAAATCCACGCAAAAAAAGTGAAGAAAAGGACGAGAAGCATGAAGAACATTTAAAAAAACTTAACACTGAGCAAAGCGACATCTTTCAAAAACTAAAAGAAAAACTTGGTAAAAAAACCAAAAAACCTGCATTAATACACGGAGTAACTGGCAGCGGAAAGACAGAGGTATATATTCACTTGGCGAAAGAGGTTCTAAAAACTGGCAAACAGGTAGTTGTTTTGGTTCCCGAAATTATCCTTACTCCGCAGACCGTTGAGCGATTTGAAGAAGCATTTGGTGGTGAAATATCGCTTATGCACTCGAAGATTTCTAGGTCTGAGAAATACCACTGTTATCAAGATTTTATTAGTGGTGAAAGAAAGATTATTGTTGGCCCCCGCTCTGCACTGCTTGTGCCGTCTCACAATATTGGCTTAATTATTATTGATGAAGAACAGGAAGACGCTTACAAGCAGGACAAGAATCCTCGCTACAACACGATTGATTTAGCAGAAAAGATAGCCGAAAAACAAAATGCACTGCTAATCCTTGGAACCGCTACACCGAGAGTAGAAACTTATTTCAAGGCTAGCACTGGTATATATGATCTCTTTGAGTTAAAAAACAGACACAATCAGCTGCTCCTACCCCCGGCCGAAGTGGTGGATTTGAAAGAGGAGATAAAAAAGAAAAATTACTCGCCCTTAAGCGAAAAGCTAATTTCAAACGTAGAGGCAACTCTTTCAAAAAAGAAACAGGTTTTACTCTTTATTAATCGCCGAGGAACTTCTACTTTTGTAAGTTGCCGGGAGTGCGGTTTTGTTGAAAACTGTCCGAACTGCGACATACCACTCATCCACCACATAAACAGTAGCGGCAGTAGTTTGCGTTGTCATCACTGCGATTATAAAAAAAATGTCCCCACGAGTTGCCCAGAGTGCCAAAGCGCCAAGATCAAATTTTTTGGCTCCGGGGTTGAAAAGGTGGAATTTGAGATAAAAAAACTATTTCCCAAAGCAAGAATAAAAAGAGTAGATTCAGAAACGATAAAAAACAAAGAAGATCATAAAAAGTTTTACTCAGATTTTAAAAATCACAAAATTGATATCGCTATCGGCACTCAGATGCTAGCCAAGGGCTTCGACATCCCCGGTGTAGATATGGTTGGTATCGTCTCCGCCGATGTCGGGCTTCACATGCCACACTTTCGCGCGGGCGAAAAAACATTTCGGATTTTGACCCAGGTCTCTGGTAGATCAGGCAGAAGTCACAATGTAGGAAGAACCGTTATTCAAACTTATTGGCCAGAATCAGGAGCAATAAAAGCAGCATCGAAACATGATTATGAGCTTTTTTATAATCAGGAGATTAAACACCGAAAAGAGCTAGATTATCCCCCACACTCTCAGTTGATAAGAGTTGTTTCGGAGAACAAATCGAGCAAAAAAGCTAAAGAGGAGATTGAAAAAGTATCCAAAGAGCTAAAGAAAAATAATATTGATTTTATAGGACCAGGCTTATGCTTTTTTCAAAGAATTCGAGACAAGTGGAGATACCACATAATAATCAAATCCAAGTCAAAAACGACAAACGAGAAAGTAAGAGAAATATTTGAGAAGCACCAATACCTAACCTGGGATGTCGATCCATACGATCTAGTATAAACGAAAGAGGAACTGCGACGCGCGGCCACAGCTCCTCGGCTAATCTACCCTCCCTTCGGGAACGTTCTAACGTCATCTCTCGTTGTCTTGCTGGTTGGTCTGATCCGTTCCGTTCAGCTCGTGACGTTTTGTGCCGCTGCCTCATCTGCGAGGCATTGGGAGCAAACCCTGGGAACAAACTGCGTCCATTGCCCCAAACGGACTTGATACGCTTGGCAAAACCATCCCACGCCTTCCACCCAACTGTATTGTGAGCATGCAATGCTACACGAATTCCCGTCGACGTTGGGACAACACACTCCCCCGTTTTTGAGATGCTGCATCCTTGCATCCTCCCCTCACGCTTCTTTGATGAACCCGAACCGTCAGCCCTGGGCCTCTCTACGTGCTTCTTCACTGATCTAGCCTTCATCAAGCCCAGAGATAACGATCACATTCGAGACAAGATCCGGTGCTCTCGAAATCAATCTTCATCCCGCAATCAGGGCAACTTCGCTTCGCTTAATTGCTTTATCCGACCACAGGATTCTTGCAGTTAGGACACGCTTCCAAGTATCCAGAGAAAACGTTGTCGCAACGACCGCACCTCCTTACTGAATAGCCTCTCAAACCACAATTAGGGCACTGGACAATGACGTTGGTCGGGGAAATCCTGCCGCACCTTTCGCAATACCTCACCGAAGGCGGACCAAGCCTCAAAGTGGGATGATCCTCGCTCTCGGCTTCCGTGTCTTCTTTCGTGGCTAGAAGCGCAAGGTAGTATTCAGCCGCCCTTCTGTCCCGCCTAATCCTACCGCCTAGCGTCATTGTTCTCTCTTCCCTTCACGACGGAGTGGTGAATCGGTATTTGGAATATACCATAATGGGCTTTTAAAATAAAGCTAAAAGTGCTATTATAAACGCATAATGGAATTACATATTTTCAAAGACAAAGACCCAATTTTGCGCGAAGCTACCGACAAGGTAGATAATTTTGATATGGAACTACAAGACTTTATCGACAATATGATCGAAACCATGCGAACCAACAAAGGCATAGGCCTAGCTGCTCCTCAGGTGGGCAGATCAAAAAAAATTCTAGTGTGCGAATTCGAAGGCACAAAGGAAGATAAAAAAGACGGATTTCCGCTAACTGTAATCTGCAATCCAGAAATAATAGAAAAATCAAAAACTTGTTCAAAGATGGTTGAGGGCTGTCTTTCTTTCCCCGGCATGGAACTGGTAGTTGAGCGACCAAATAAAATAACCATAAAAGGTAAGGACAGATATGGAGAAGATATAGAAATAGAGGCTGGAGAACTATATGCAAAGGTGTTGCAACATGAGTCCGATCACCTAAACTCAACCCTCTTGATTGACCACCTGCGAGAAATGAAGGTTGTCTTCTTCGGAGGCGGAGAATTTGGTCTAGATACCTTGGAGCTTTTGAACAAAGATCCTCAATACATAATTGAAAAAGTTTACACCACCAAACAAACTGCTTTGACTCGTGGCAAAAAAGAGGACAGCAACAAAATAATTGAAAAAGCCAAGAAACTCAAGCTAGACTACAAGATTGTTAAAAGCCTGAAAAACGACAAAATAATAGATGAGATCAAAAAAACAAAAGCAGAACTCGGCATAGTAGTTGATTTCGGACTGATAATTCCTGAAAAAGTATTCTCAATTCCCGAATTTGGGGTCTTAAATATCCACCCGTCGCTTCTGCCCAAATACAGAGGCCCTTCCCCTATTCAATCTACAATCCTGGGCGGAGACAAAAAGACAGGTGTCTCAATTATCAAAATAGATCAGGGAGTTGATAGCGGAGATATAATCGCTCAAACTGAAATTAAACTTAAAAAAACTGAGGCTTATCCGATATTGAAAGAATTCCTGGCAAAGACTGGTGCCAGTTTGCTAGTAAACTCAATTCCCTATTATATCGCCGGCGAGATTACACCCAAGAAGCAGAATCACGAAAAAGCGACTTTCACCAAGATGTTTATAAAATCGGATGGAGAAGTCGGAGATACTACTCTAGAAATTGAAGTAGATAGAAAAGTCCGGGCTTTGAATCCTTGGCCAGGAGTGTTTACCTTTGCAGGCAAAAAACGCATAAAAATCCTCTCAACCCATAAAGACCGTGAAGAAAAACTTGTTATTGACCGGGTTCAGCCTGAGGGTAAAAATGAAATGACCTACGCCGAATACTTGAACGGTAGAGGTAAAGAGTTGACTTTCAAAGAATAAATTGCTAGTATATCTTATGAAATTACATTAATTCATTGCAATGGTTGTTATCAGATTATCTCGTGTTGGCAAGAAGAACAGTCCCGCTTACCGCGTGGTCGTAGCCGAAAAAAGACGAGCAGTAAAAAGAAAATTTATAGAAGTTATAGGACACTATAATCCAATCCTAAAGCCGAAAGAGCTCAAAATTGATGCCGAGCGGGCTTCTTTTTGGATGGAACAGGGAGCACAGCCTTCCGACACCGTACGAAACCTGATGGCTGATTTGGGAATACTAAAGAAAGAAGAGAGAGTAAATATCAAGTACGCCAAGGCCAAAAAGAAAAAAGAACTGAAGGCGGAAAAAGAGGGAGAAGACAAACCTGAGGCAAAGACAGAAGCTCCTACAAAGGAAGCTGAAGTTCCAGTAGAAGAAAAAGAGGAAGATAAGACAGAGGTAAAAGCTGCTCCAGTAGAAGAAAAGAAGGCAGAAGAGAAGAAAAAGGAGAAGAAGACCGATAAACCAGAACCAAAAGCTGAAAAATCAGAAGAGAAGAAAAAAGAAGACGACAAACCTACTAAAGACAAGAAGAAAGATAAATAATACTTTATGGGCATAAACCCAGGAAGGAAATTATGGAGAAAGATCAGCAATTCGTAGAAGATGTGGTAAAAGTAATTGTAGAGAATCCAGATGAAGTTAAGACCGTAAGAACTGTCGATGAAATGGGAGTTCTAATCTCTTTGGAAGTTAACCCGGAGGACATGGGTAAAATAATCGGAAAAGAGGGAAGAACTGCAAAAGCTATCCGAACACTACTGCGAGTGATGGGCGCAAAGAACCAATCCAGAATCAACCTAAAGATTGTTGAACCAGAAGGTTCAGAAAGACCACCAAGAAAGGAAGAAGCAAAAGAAGAAGTTCCCGCAGAAGCAGTTGAAGAAGTAAAAGAGGACGAAGTTGAGGAAGAGGCACCAGAAGAAGAGATTATGAAAGATGTTCCAAACGACGTTTTGGACGTATAGCCGACGCTGACAACAAAATATTACACAAAAAGTCGCCACAACTTTTTAACTCTTTGGCGATTTTTTGTTTTTTAGAGTTAATTAGTTAATGTATTATTAGGTTATAGTTATTCGTTATTAGTTATTAATCATTAGTTATATTTTTATGAAATTTGAAATCATCACATTATTTCCAGAAATGTTCAAAAGCCCTTTTGAGGAGAGCATTATTTCGCGTGCAAAAAAAGATAAACTTATTGAAATCCAAACACACCAGCTGCGTGATTCTGCAGTCGACAAGCACAAAACCGTGGACGATACGCCATGTGGCGGAGGCCCAGGTATGGTTTTGAAAGTTGACGTTATGGACAGAGCGATATCCAAGGTTAAGGACAATATACCGAAAAATAAAACGACTAGAACAATTCTTTTGACCCCAAAGGGAGAAAAATTTACACAAAAAAAAGCTATAGAGCTTTCAAAATACGATAACCTGATACTTGTTTGCGGTCACTACGAAGGTTTTGACCAGAGAATCCACGAACAGCTAGTTGACGAGAATATTTCAATAGGAGATTATGTATTGACCGGTGGAGAGATCCCAGCCATGGTTTTGGTTGATGCCATAACCCGCATGATACCTGGAACAATAAAAAAAGAATCTGTTGAATCCGAATCCCATATGCCGGGAAATGATAATGATCTAGATTATCCTGTATATACCAGACCGATTGAATATAGTGATTGGAAGGTTCCAGAAGAACTACTATCCGGTGATCATAAAAAAATAGATGAATGGAGAAAAAATTATTCTAGATGAACAAATTCGAATTAAAATCAAAATTTAAACCAACTGGCGATCAACCCAAAGCGATTAAGAAATTGACTGCGAATCTTAAGGCTGGGATGAAACACCAAACCCTACTTGGTGTCACCGGCAGTGGAAAAACTTTTTCAGTTGCCAACATTATAAACGATGTACAAAAACCAACACTTGTTATAGCTCACAACAAAACACTAGCCGCACAATTGGCTGACGAATTTCGAGAGTTTTTTCCAAACAACGCAGTTCACTACTTTGTCTCCTACTACGATTATTATCAACCAGAGGCCTACATACCGTCCACAGACACCTATATAGAGAAAGACTCCTCAATCAACGACGAAATAGACCGACTCCGTCACGCCGCCACCCACGCCCTTCTAACACGGAAGGATGTAATCATCGTCGCCTCTGTTTCCTGCATATACGGCATCGGCTCGCCCGAGTTTTATAAATCCTTAAATTTTGTTTTCAAAGTTGGCAATGAAGTCAAAAGAGACGATTTTTTAAAAAAACTTTCCGATCAACAATACCAACGAAATAATGTTGAGCTAAAAAGAGGAAGCTATCGCTTAAAGGGAGATGTCTTGGAGATATTTCCAGCTTACGGTCAGTCGGTTTTCAAAGTTGAGTTTTTTGGCAATGTTATTGAAAATATCTCAGAGCTAAATTGGATAGATGGCAAAGTGATGAAGAGGTATCAAGAGTTCGAAGTTTTTCCCGCTCGTCACTTTGTAGTACCAGAAGAACTACACAAAGGAGCTTCCAAGGAGATAAGGACCGACTTAGAGAAAAGGTTGAAGTATTTAAAATCTAACAATAAATTGGTCGAGCATCAGCGTTTGAGAGAGAGAACTGAGCTTGATCTGGAGATGATAGAAACCACCGGCTATTGTAGTGGGATAGAAAACTATTCTCGCTACTTTGACAAACGAAAAGCTGGAGATCCACCATCTGTGCTAATTGATTATTTCCCAAAAGATTTTCTGATGGTAATAGACGAGTCACACATGACGGTTCCACAAATTCGAGGTATGCACGCCGGCGATAAAGCTAGGAAAGAAAAATTGATTGACTATGGTTTTCGCCTCCCCTCTGCCGCAGACAACCGCCCACTTAAATACGAGGAATTTTATAAAAAGATAAACAAAGTTATATTTACATCAGCCACTCCCGCCGATTATGAGCTAAAAATCAGCAAGAAGGGGGGCTTGGCTGAACAGCTCATCCGACCGACAGGACTGCTTGATCCGAAGATTGAAGTACGAGAATCCTCAGGACAGGTCGAGAACCTGATTTTAGAGATTATGACTACGGTTGCTAAAAAACAGCGAGTTCTAGTAACAACGCTTACAAAAAAGATGGCCGAGGAGTTAACTGACTTTATGAAAGATAGAAAAATAAAAGTTGCCTACCTCCACTCCGACGTAGATACACTGGAGAGGTCGGAAATATTACACTCCCTGCGTCTCGGTGAATTCGACGTATTGGTAGGCATAAATCTTCTTCGCGAGGGGCTAGACCTTCCAGAAGTTTCGCTTGTAGCGATTCTAGACGCAGACAAAGAAGGTTTTCTCCGCTCGGAAACTTCGCTAGTTCAAACCACAGGCCGTGCCGCAAGACACAAAGAGGGCCGAGTTATTATGTACGCCGACAACATTACCAAGTCGATGAAATTTGCAATTAGAGAAACCAATAGAAGACGAAAAAAACAAGCTAATTATAATAAGAAACACAATATAACTCCAAAAAGTATTTCAAAAACCGTAAAGCCAAAAGAGATAAAAGATGCGAAAAAGCTACGAACTATAGATAAGACCTTCGGGCGCTTGAGCAAACAGGAAAAACAAAGTACCATAAAAAACTTGAACAAAGTCATGTTAGAAGCAGCAAAAAACCTGGAATTTGAACGCGCAGCAGAACTTCGTGACGAAATCAGTCGACTAGAGCAAAAACTTTAGCCGTATTCTATTCTTGACTTGAGGCTAAAACTCAGATATAATAATTTACGTTATATGAATCAAACAGAGATATCAAAACTACTTCGGACTGTTTGGAAAAATGTGCGCTGTCCCCAGTGTGGGAAACAGTACCTTTTTTCTGAGATAAAAATAAGAGGAATTTTGGATGAAGTTTGTTTTTTGGAGCTAAACTGCCATGACCATATGCCGTTAATCGCTACCGTTTTTATCAATCAGAAAAATAAAATTACTTCGAGAGAGATTGATCTGATAAATTCAAACGACGTAATCGATACTCACAGATTTTTAAAAGGGTTTAAAGGAAATTTTAAAAGATATTTGACCAGTAAAAAAGGAAAAGATGACTGATTATAACTTTCAAGCCAAAACCAGAACCTCCGATCTAAACAAAATTCGTGAAGAAGGATTTGTCCCTGCAATAATTTACGGCAAAGATTTTGATAATAAAAATCTACAAGTTGACAAAGTAATGTTCGCGAGACTTCACAAAGAAGCTGGGGGATCAAACATTGTTGATTTAAATATTGATGAAAAGGACCAAGAAAAAGTATTGATTCAGGATGTTCAAGTAGACCCGGTGACAAACGATATTGTTCATGTCGATTTCTACAAAGTAGACATGAAGCAGAAAATAAAAACAGATATTCCTCTAGAATTTACTGGCGAATCAATACTTGTAGTCGAACAGGAAGGAAGCTTCATCACCAGCAAGTCCGAAGTTTCTGTTGAGTGTTTGCCTACCGATCTTGTCGACCACATAAAGATCGAGATTTCAGGATTAATTGAATTCGACCAAAACATAAAAGTAGCTGATATCAAAGCCCCTTCTGGCATAGAGATTCTAGAAGATCCAGAAGAGCTAGTAGCTATGATACAACCACCGCGTAGCGAAGAAGAGCTAGACGCACTCGAAGAAGAAGTTGTTGAAGACATCGAGGCCATCGAAGTTGAGGAAAAAGGGAAAGATGACGAAGAAGGTGAAGAAGGCGAAGATTCTGCTGAAGGCGAAGAAGGTGAGAACAAAGAAAAAAGTGGCAAAAGCGATGAAGCAAAGGGGGGAAAGAAAGAGGGTGCAAGAGAAGAGAAAAAACCAAAAAAAGACAAATAATATTTATTTGAAAAATTTCTATACTAAAAAATGCCCTAGTGGGCATTTTTTAGTTGTAAGCCTAAACGGCTCACCCCCCCCTGAGCCGTTTAGCAATATAGTATTTTTATGTTTAGAACCAACTCAATCGGTCATGAGCAAGAAGATCATCCTTAGACCTATCGCTCGCACTTGCCACACATCTTTAGCCAATACGAATGCATCCAGCAACCAACACATATTTCAAACGCAGATTCCAAAAATGCGAAGAAGGCCAATACCGACACCACCACAACTGCAGCAGTCGAATAATCGAGTATATGCAAAATACCAATTGTTAGTGAAAAAACAAAACCAATTTTTGATGCAAATATTTTGGGTGGAGCAAATATGGGATCGGGCTTTATTTTTAATACCTTAAGAATTAGAACATTAATTTTGGAGATTGGGCTGAACTTTGGAGCAATAAACCCCTTGATCAAAAAATCTGCTGTTATTACATATATTATCCACACTTGAAAAGTGAGAATATAGATAATTGACAATGCTAAAGTGACCAAAGCGTTTAATCTCGCTACCTTTCTATTTACTTGTCCTTTCGGAATATCACATTTGACCATCTGTTCCTTAAATATTAATTCTTTTTATCCATAAACTTTCTCAAGAGTGGATAATAAATATCCTCTTCTGTTGGGATTAGTGTCTCTTCGTACATTTCCTTGTCAGTGAATTCTACATTATCAGCGTCGCGGACTATGACCATCGGTTTTTTTTCATCCCCTTCGCCCATAGCCAAAACTCCTATTACCGCCAAAGAATCAACAATATTGCTCTGAGTCATTTTTATCTCTCTTCCAAAAATATCTTTTGCACCTCGATAATCCTTGAGAGGTTTTATTCCAAAAAACCCAGTCGATATTCCCATCACTCCCCACCGCATCGGAGTAGTGTGGCTGTCTGTGATAATTACACCAAGCTCCTTAATCTTATTCTTCTCTTTTAAATATTCGCATATCTTTTTCGCTTCCTCTTCTGGTTTCTCTGGCCAAAGAACATAGTGTCCATCCGAATTGCTTTCATCTATGCCAGCAGATGGGATAAGCGTATTGTTCTTAACAGTCAAAATTACATGTTCTCCGGGAACTTCTTCTCGAGGGATAAAAAGATCAGCTTCTTTTTTTATTAAATCGTCTTTGTCTTTTATCTCAGACATCGGCACTGTTCGGCCCTGATATATGGCCAATATTTTAGAAGTTATTAAAAGAACATCTTTTTCCCTCAATTCTAAATCGTCAAAGAGATCATAGATGTCATCTTTGGGTGGTTGCACCGTCCTAGTTTTTATCGGTATTATTTCCATATTATTTTTCTAATGAATAAAAGTCGGCTTCGCCGTCTTGCCAATACTTATCGAACCAAGCCTTTGCATCATACAAACCTTTGTTGTATATTTCAATCCCAACCTTATCTATTAGGAAGTCAGCCAGCATCTCCGCCTGTAAATCCCCTATCTCTTCCCCGCGATTATCAACAAAAAAAGCACTAATCTCCGAAATCAGCTTAACCTTTTGTTCCTTCTTAAGTTTTATTTTTTTATCTTCCTCTTTCTTCATAAAAATTATCTAAAGTTGTTTTTCCATAACCACTTTTTCGTAAGCATTGTTAATGTAACCTGATAACATAAGGGCTAACTCCGTATCGGGCACTCCTATTCCTTCTGATTATTTCATGTCAATAAAGTTAATATTTTCATTATAAAAATAATTGATTATTGTACTACAGATCAAATTCTTTTTCGAAAAAGATTTAATAAAATATCATCTTCGTTAATCGAAAGAATAACGATTATTCCTTCTCAAGCATTTGTAGTTTTTCCAATGTTTTTTCGATAACAA
>Ga0307992_1000591_pt1 | contig 22709 bp, 22 predicted proteins | sample EllFjometagen133_FD_203162 | JGI IMG/M metagenome (GOLD analysis project Ga0307992, IMG submission 203162) | Marine microbial communities from Ellis Fjord, Antarctic Ocean - #133 | ecosystem: Environmental > Aquatic > Marine > Unclassified | place: Southern Ocean | collected 2014-10-08
AGGTTTGAAAGATGAGATTGAATTAGTAAGGGAAATGGTTGAAATGCCAATGAAGCATCCTGAAGTTTTTCAAAAATTAGGTGTTGGTGCTCCAAAAGGAGTTCTTTTAACAGGCCCTCCTGGAACTGGCAAAACTCTTTTGGCTAAAGCTGTTGCAACAGAAACAGATTCAACATTTTATTCTATTGCTGGTCCAGAAATAATGTCAAAATATTATGGAGAATCAGAAAAGCATATTCGTGATGTCTTTGAAAAAGCAGAGAAGAATGCACCTACAATTATTTTTATTGATGAAATTGATTCTATTGCTCCTAAAAGAGCAGAAGGAATAGATCAAACAGAAAAAAGAGTTGTGGCTCAGTTATTAACTTTAATGGATGGTTTGAAATCCCGAGGGCAAGTTGTAGTTATGGCTGCTACAAACAGGCCAGAGGATATTGATTCTGCTTTAAGAAGGCCTGGAAGATTTGATAGGGAATTGAAAATTAATCCTCCAAGTGAAACCGCAAGAAAAGAAATTTTAAGAATTCATACAAGAGGAATGCCTCTTGATAAAGATGTTAATTTTGATGAAATTGCTGACAAAACTATTGGCTATACTGGTGCAGATTTAGAAGTTTTGTGCAAAGAAGCTGGATTGAAGTCTATTAAACCATATTTTTCTCAGCTAAAAAATTTAGAAGAGAAAATTCCAACTGAATTATTAGATAAAATAAAAATCTCAAGACAACATTTTATTGATGCTATGAAATTTGTAGAACCTTCTGCGATGAGAGAAGTTTTAATAAAAAAACCTAAAACAACTTGGAGAGATATTGGTGGTTTAGAAAAAGAAAAAGAAAAATTAAGAGAATTAGTTGAGTTACCTTTGTTAAGACCTGATTTGTTTTCTAAAGCAGGAATAAATCCTTCAAAGGGCATTCTTTTAACAGGCCCTCCTGGAACTGGCAAAACTCTTTTGGCTAAAGCTGTTGCAAATGAATCAAATGCTAATTTTATTTCAATAAAAGGCCCGGAATTAATAAGCAAGTGGGTTGGAGAGTCAGAAAAACATGTTAGAGAAATTTTTAAAAAGGCAAAAATGGTTTCTCCTTCAATTATCTTTTTTGATGAGTTTGATAGTATTTCAAAATTAAGGGGCTCTTCAATGAATGATTCTACTGAAAAAGTTGTTAATCAATTGCTTACAGAATTAGACGGTGTTGAAGAATTAGAAAAAGTAATTATTATTGCTGCTACAAACAGGCAAGATTTAATAGATCCTGCATTACTTCGCCCAGGAAGAATTGACTCAATTGTAAGATTAAAAATTCCAACTAAAATAGAAAGAGAAAAAATATTCGAAGTTCATATAAGAAAAATGCCTTTGGCAAAAAATTTCAAAATTTCAGATTACATTAATAAAACAAAAGATTGGAATGGTGCGGATATAGAAGCAGTTTGTAGAAAAGCTGGAACTAGTGCAATTAAAAGAGTTTATTTATCAAAGAAAAAAATAGATTTAATAATTACAAAACAAGATTTTGATTATGCATTAAAAGAGGTTTCAGAATCAACAGGAAAAGAAATTAAGCAAGAAGAAAAAAATAAGAAGGAAGTTACTAAAAATTAGTACCTACTTTTTAATAACAACAAATAGAAAGATTTTTAAATTAAATATTCCTAAAGAGATTATGGAAAAATTAGAAAAATCTCTTGATATAATTGCTTTGAATAATTTATTAGTTAATGATAACGTTTCACCAGAAATAAAAAAATAATTTCTGCAGGAGTGGAGGTGTATAAAAATTTAACTATAACTGATGGTCTTACTAATCTTTATAACCGAAGGTATTTTGATGATTCTTTATCAAAAGAGATGGCACGTTCAACTCGTCACGATAATTCTTTATCTTTAATTATGTTGGATGTAGATAATTTTAAAAATTATAATGATACTTATGGGCATCCTGAAGGAGATGAAGTCTTAAAAGATATTGGTTCAATAATTAAATCTTCTATAAGAAAGATAGATGTTCCTTGTAGATATGGTGGAGAGGAATTTGCGGTTATTTTACCAGAAACTACAAAAGATAATGCTGTTATTCTTGCTGAAAGAATTAGAGAAAGGCTAGTAGAAAAGAGGTTCTTTCCCCAAGGAAATAGAGTTAATGTTTCTGCTAGTTTTGGGGTTGCACAATATATTGATGAAAAGTCTTCTAAAGAATTTATTCAAAGGGCTGATGAACAATTATATCAGGCTAAAGAGAAAGGTAAAAATAAGATTTGTTTTGATTAATTTACTATGGAAAATAAAAAAACAATTGCAGTAGTGGATGATGAAGAATTTATTAGAGAATTTTCTTGTATTTAAGGGATATAATGTTAAGACTTATGAAAATGGATGGTTGTCTCATAAGGCAATAGAATCAGAAGAAATAAATCCAAGTTTAATACTTACAGATTATAATTATAAAATACCTGAAATAAATGGGTTGGGATTTCTTGAAAAATATGCGAAAAAATTTCCTTGTATTATGATGACAGGGAATGTTGAGGAAGTCGAAAAAAAAGCACTTGATTTGGGAGCGAAAATTGTTTTGGGGAAACCATTTGATTTAGAAGAATTAGATGAGGCTGTTAATAAATATTCTAAATAAATAATTATTCGCTTGTCACAATAACTTCTTTATCATCAATTAAAATTGTTTGTTCTGTTTGTGCAACTTTTGAACCTTGTTTTTCAACTAATTGTGCAAAGTGGTGCAGATTTCCATTGTCTTCTAATTGTTTTAATCCAAACAAGGCTTTTGTTCCAAATTTTTTCACAAGCCATCTTGAGCAGAATGGAAGTGTTTCATATTCTTGTTCAATGAATTTAAGAATTTCTCTTGCAGTTTGGCTTCTTACATTTTTGTTGTTTATTAAAGCATAAATTCCTGAAGGTTTTCCATCATGAACTTTTCCATTTCCTGTTGTTGCAAATGGTTCTATTGCATAAAGTCCTTTTTTTAGTTTATCTTTTTGTTTATTATTAATATTTGGAATAGTCATCCCTGCATGAAGCTCATATTGCCCTATTTCATGTCCTGATAAATTAATTACAGAAGAGAATACAAAAGATTCAATTGTTTCTTGAACAACTTGTCCTATTTTTCCTACACTAACATTTTCTTTTGCAATTTTAATTGCATTTTCTAATGCTTTTTCAGAAGCTTGAATTAATTTTTTGTTTTCTTCGTTATCTTCTAAATCCATTGAAAAAGCAGTATCTGCAATCCACCCATCTATATGAACTCCTAAATCAATTTTTAATAAACCAAAGGCAAGAGATTTATCATCGTAAGAGGGGGTGTAATGGGCAGCAATGTTGTTTATGCTCAAATTTGTAGGAAAAGCCATTTTGCCTCCAAGTTCTATAATTTTATTTTCTATTTTTTCAGCTATTTCTAAGAGGGGTATATCTTTTTTTATAAAAGACCTTGCGTATTTTTTAACTTCTGATGATATCTTTCCTGCTTGGAGGATTTTAGCGTGGTTCATTTTTATTAACTAATTTGTTTTGTTTTTAAGTCTTCGTGATTTAGGGATAAAATTCCCTATTTTTAGTTCAGAGGCTTTTCCACATCCGAGAAAATCATTTTTGTATTTCATAATAAGAAAAGATTTTTTACCTGTTTGAATTTCAAGTTCATTTCCTTTCATCCAAAGTTCTGTTTGTTCTTTGTTAAGTTCAAAAATGTTTTTTGTTATTTGGTTTTTTAGAAGATGAACTCCTTCTATACTTAATCGAACTTCACTATTTTGGAATTTTCCAAAATAAATACCTACTCGTTCAATAGGAATTGTTCGTTCTAAATTATGTATTTGTTTTTGTGTAATGGTTCCTTGAAACAAAAATAATCGCTCTGTTCCTCTTTGAACAAAAATTCCATTTACTTTTGTTACCCCAAATTGTTGTTTTAGTTTTTCAATTATGTTTTCTTTTTCTTTTTGTGAGAAGATTTTTAGAAAATTCATTTTATTTTTGTTAAGTTTGAGGAAGATTGTATCTTTTCTCCTAAATTTTGTACTATTTTTATATTATATTTTTTGCACATTTCTGGTTCTGAACCTGGAATATTTTTAACAATCCTATCCCCTCCTTTAGCAAAAATAATTTCGCAATTTGTATGTGCCTCTGTAATTGCTTTGATTGATTTACAAACAGATTCATCTTTATCAATTGATTCAAAAACTTCATCAACACATTTTAATTCCTCTAAAATTATCTTTCTTTCTTTTGCAGGCATAAAGAATTTTCCTTTTTTTAATATACACTGATGGTCATTATTAAGGATTACAATTAATTTTCCTTCCTTTCCACATAATTTTTTTGATAACTGTAAATATTCTATATGTCCTATATGAATTGGATCAAAATATCCTGATGCTATTACTATTTTTTCTTTGGTTTGTTTTATTCTTTTATAATCATCTTCTAATCTAACTATATCTTCTTCATCAACTTCTCCTGTTGCGATTTCTAGAAATTCCAAACCTTCTGTGTAGGCTTCTATTCTATGATTTACCTTTCTTGGAATTGTAAAAGTATCATCTTTTTTTGCTTCAAAAATTTTCTCACCAATTGTTACTTTTCCTTTACCTGATAAAATTTTCCAAAATTCATCACGATAATTATGAAATTGCAGGCTGAGTTTTTTATCTGGTTTTACTTTTAAAATTTTAGTTTTCCCAGTGACAATGTATTCTCCCCATATTCTTTTGAATTGTTCTGTCATTTTAATTTTATAAACTTCGCAATAAAAAATCCTTCTGTGTTATTATCTTGTGGATAAATTCTTGCGCATTTTTTAATTTCTTTTGAAAATTTTTCATTGTCCCAGTTTGTTATTCCTTCTCTATATTTTATTGGCAAAGAAATTTTTTCAAGTTTGATTTTGTTTCCTAGCTCTTTTAAAACAGAATCAACAACTCCTTCGTTTTCTTCTGGTGCGTGAGTACATGTTGAATAAATTAATTCTCCTTCTGATTCTAAAATTTCAAAAGCAGAAAGCACAAGTTGTTTTTGGATTCGTGGAAGATTTTGGATTGTTTTGATATTCCACATGGAATAAGTTTTTAGAGAACTTCTTAATGTTCCTTCTCCAGAGCAAGGTGCGTCGACGAGAATTTTTGAAAATTTAAATTCTGGATTGTATTTTTGAATTCTTTTGCAAAATGATCTTCCTTCTTTTTTTGTTATAATTGTATTTGTTACTCCACATCTTTCTAAATTTGATGCAAGAATTTTTATTCTTCCGATACTAACTTCATTCGCGATTATTGTTCCTGTATTTTTTATTTCAGAAGCAAGTTGTGTTGTTTTGCTTCCTGGAGAAGAACACAAATCTAAAATTGTTTCATTTTCTTTTAGGTCAAAAGCCATTACAGGTAACATGCTTGCAAGTTCTTGAATATAATAATAGCCAAGAAGATGTTCAAGTGCTCTTCCTAATTCTCCTGGTTCTAAATTATTTTCAACAATCATAACTTCTGGATAATTTTTCCAAGGTGGTTTTATTTTCCATTTTTTATCTTCAAGTTTTTTTTTTAATTCTTCTATAGAAATTTTTAATTTATTACAGCGAATAGAACGCACAGGAGGAACTTTCAAAATATCTAAATAATTTTGAAAATCTTTTTTATCTGGAAGAAGTTTTTTTATTCGTTCTAGAAATAATTCTTTTGGAAGAGGGGGGTTTCTTTTCATCTTAAAACCATTTCTCCAATTTGTCTTGTTTCTTCCCTTCAATAACTTCCTTAATATTTATTCCAAAAACTTGAAAAATGTTTTCAACTGCTGGAAGCACTTGATTTTCTAAATAATATTTTATGTTGTATTCTCCTTTTTCGTTTGGAAGTTTTACTTTATCTCTTACAAGTTTTTTCTTTCCGGGGGTTTCTGCAATATAATATTCAATTAAATTTCCTTGGCTTACAGGTATTTCTTGTTCTTGCATTTTTTTTGCAGCAACTACATGAGGAGAAATTGATTTATATTCTGAAATTGTTTTTTTTAATTGAGTCCTGATTATTAAATCTTCTTTGTTAATTTCTCTTTGCTTTATTTTTTTAATTATTTCTTTTACATATTCAAGCGATTTCTTTTCATTACCTTCTTTTAGAATTTGTCTGATAATTTTGTTTTGAACTTCTCTTGCTATTTTGCACCAATCTCTTCGAACTGTTTCAAAACCTCTTATTTTTATTTTTCCTTGTTTGTCTATTAAAGCATATTTTTTCTTTGCACCTGTTGTTCCAGCGCGAGTTGTAACCCATAAGCCCCTTTCAAAAAATCCATCTGATTCAAGTTCCATAATTCCTGGGAGTTTTGTGTTTAATTCCTTTAAAAATTCAAGAGCTTGTTTTTGGGTTTTGTTTCCTAATGAAAAAGCAACACTATCTGTATCTGCGTAGATAACTTTGTATCCTTGTTTTCTTGTTTTTTCAATTATTTCTTTGTTTAATTTTCGAACAAAAGCGAGGATGGAGTTTGATGCTTCTGCTGAAAAATATCTTGCGCCGAAAAAAGCAATATAACCATGAACTGATGCGGATAAAAGTTTGAAAGCATTGCTTCGTGCTTGAGTGATTGTATTAGGATTTTTTTTGTATTCTGTTTTAAATTGTTTTCTCTTTTCAAAAATTTCTTTTATAAGTACTGGAAAAAATCCTGGTTTTTTTTCAAAATAGAATTTCGTTAATTTTCCTTTGTAATTTATTTCTGGAGATTCATAAGAATTTTTTCCCCTTTTTTCTAAAAGTGTTGCTTTTGATAAATTAAATGATACAATTATACTTGTGTGCATTGATGTAAAGTCAAATATTGCTATTTTTTTATAAAGTCCTGGCTTTGGTTCAAAGACAAATGCTCCTTTTGAATGTGGTCTTTCTCGTCTTTCACGAATTTCATCATAAGTTGGGCGTTTTTCTGGAATTTCATTAAAATTTTTTAAATTATGCAAAATGTAAGATTCAACTTGTTTTGACAAACCATTTCGTGAGACTTCAAAAATTGGTTCTTGTATAATTCTTGAAAATTCTAATAAGTCTGGCCAGAATTTTTTAAATAAATTAAAGACTAAGACTGAATCATGTAAGTTATATTCGTAATATTGTTTCCAATCTGTTTCTTTGAGTTTTGATGAATGTTTTATCTTAAAATCTTTTTTCATGTCTCCGAGAAATTCTTTTGAAACTTCATTTAATGATAGTGTTTCTGATTGCATATATTGGGCGTAAGTAGTTCTTAAAAATTTTAATAGGTCAATATGAACAATTCCATTTATTTTTCCTGTTAAGTTTATTCCTCTTGAGAATTTTGGTTGGGTTCCGTCTAAACCTAATGGAAGTTTTATTTTGTTTTTTTCTGCTCTGGCTTTTAAATATGGCATGTCAAAACCGTCTGAAAAATATCCTGTAAGAAAATCTGGAGAAATTTTTTTAACATATTTTACAAATTTTTCCAAAAGTTCTGTTTCATCTTTTACATACTCAACATATGAAAGACCCCCGTTGGTTTCTTTCAAACTTCCTCGAAGTGCTGTGCGGCGACTTCTTTTAGAGCCTCCGATGGAAGTCGCAAGTTCTTTTTCATTATCTTTTTTACCTTTCCAAGTTAGGACTTTTTTGAAATTATCTGAAACTAGTGAAATCATTAATATTTCTCCTTCACCAATTTTTAATGAATCTGTTTCAATGTCATAAGAAAGGACTTTTGGCTTGAATTTTTTGTCTGGAATTTTTTTTGATTTTTCTAATTTTAAACACAAATCAACTTCCAAAATAGAATCTATTCCTCCGAATTCTAAAGAATTGTTTAAAACTTCTCCAGAAATTTCATACCAGTTTAAAGGTAAAATATTTTTTTCTATTATGTAATGTGTTATGAGTCCTAAATCATATCCTCTTCTTTTTTCTATTTCTGGAGTTCCTAATTTATCTACAATCTCATGCAAATCCTTGTAGTTTGTTCCGAAAATTTTTAGTGCTTTGACTTTTTTCCCTAAGAATTTTTTTTCATGCAGTTCTATTGATTCAACTTTTGTGTTTCTTCCTTTTGAATCTAATTTTATTTTTTTTAACCTTTTTATTAACTTATTTATTTTTTCTTGTTTTAAATTATTTTTTATAATGGCCCAGAAATAAATTGGGCAAGAGTCTATTATGCAGATTCTTTGGTTTTGGCTGTTTCTTCCAATGATTTTTGCATAATTTTTTCCTTGAAAATCGAAAAAATCATAATCAATTGGGATAAAATTTGTTTTCATTGAAATAAGTTTATTATTTAATCTTAATTAAATCTGCCTTTGTTAGTGTTGCATTTCTTTTTGTTCTAGGAGCATTTATTATATGCCATGCAGTATATAAACATTCAACACACCGCGGTCTTGTTTCTTTATTGCAATTATTTTTTTGGATATCTAAAACTAATGGTGCTGTGTTTTTTGAATTAATTGTTATTTCTTTTAACTCAGGTGCATCAGAAGCTTTAATTGAGGACCAATTATCTATAACTGTTTTTGTTTTGTTTATTAGTTTCATAAGACAATGAATAATAATGGCTTTTTATATTTTTTTAGAAGAGGTTATTTTATTAAACGAAATATTTATATACTCTTATTAAGTAGTTACAATATTATGAAAAATGAGCAATATTTTATGGAATTAGAGAAGGAAAAGATTAAATCTGTAGGAGATTGGGATGGTATTAAATATATTGAAGTATGTGATAAGTTAGGTATTACTCCTGAAATCTTAGAGCTTTCTGAGTTAGGTCAAGCAGATAGGAAATTTAATTTAAATCAAAGAGGTTTAGAAAAAGCCATTATTGGGGAAAAAAAGAGAATTAGGAAAAGAAGTGTTCCTAATAAAAGGTATAAAGATTTTTATGATGAAGGGGGGAAATTAATTTCAAATATAGGAGCAAGTTCAGATAATAAAATGGGATTATTAATAAAATATTTTCCAGGAAGATTTGGTGATAGGGGGAGACAGCCTGTTTGTGATATGAATTATTTGAGTGCTGATGCTTTATTTAATAAAATTATGGGATATGCAGAGAGCAGAATAAATCAATAATTATTTATATTTCTTATACTTCTAAATTTTATGGGATTAAACATAAAAGACATAATACCTCGGAAGGAAATTGAAGTTGTAGAGTTGAAAGACAAAACTTTATGTGTTGATGCATTTAACGTGTTATATCAATTTTTATCTACGATTCGACAATATGATGGAACCCCCTTGATGGATGATAATAAAAAAGTTACGAGTCACCTTTCTGGGATTTTTTATAGAAATATTGCATTGCTTTCTGAAGGAATGAAGTTGGTTTATGTTTTTGATGGGGTTGCTCCTGATTTAAAATCGAAAACACATGAGAAACGAGAAGGAAATCGGGATTTGGCTAAAGAAAAATATGAAAATGCAAAACAAGAAGAGGATTTGTCTGGGATGAAAAAATATAGCTCACAAATGGTTCGTCTTGATGGCGAGATAATTGAAGAAAGTAAGGAACTCTTGAAGGCAATGGGGATTCCTGTTGTTCAGGCGTTGGGAGAAGGCGAAGCAGAGGCGGCTCATCTTTGTAAAGTTAAGGAAGAAGTTTATGCGAGCGCGAGCCAAGATTATGACAGCTTGCTTTTTGGAGCACCTAAATTAATTAGGAATCTTACTTTATCCAGGAAGAGGAAAACTTACTCAGGTTATGTTGAGATTAAAATTGAGTTGATTAGACTAGATGATGTTTTGAATTCATTGGAGATTGATTTGGATCAGTTGATTTGCCTTGGGATTTTAGTTGGAACAGATTATAATCCTAAGGGGCTCCCTGGAATTGGGCAGAAAAGGGCGTTGGATATTGTTAGGAAATATAAGCAACCTGTTTTGATTTTTGAGAGTGTTGAGGAGCAGATGATGGGTTTGAGCGAGGAGGACAGGTTTGATTGGAAGGAGATTTTTGAATTATTTCATAAGCCAGAAGTTGTTGATTCTGAATTTAATTTTAAGAAAGTTGATGAAGAAAAGATAAAAGAGATTTTAGTTGAGAGACATAATTTTTCAGAGGAAAGAGTGGATAAGCAATTAGAAAGATTGAAGGGAATTGAGGAAAAGCAGAAACAAAAGGGGCTTGATAAATGGTTTTAAAAATATTAGATTCTTGTTTTAATTATGAGACAAAAATCAAATATTTTAACTCGTCTGTCCAAGCGTAGCCAGACGAAACAACGTTCATTTAGTGTTTTAGGAAATATTGCAATTGTAAATTTTCATGATAATTTTAAATTAAGTGATAAGCGAAAATTTGCAAAGAAAATTTTAAAGGAAAATAAAGCAGTTACAACTGTTTTAGAGAAGTCTGGGAAGTTTAAAGGGAGATTGAGAAAGATGAAAACAAAGCATTTAGCTGGAGAGAAAACTAAAGAAGTTTTGTATAGGGAGAACGGATGTGTTTTTCGTTTTAATGTTGACACGACTTATTTTTCTCCTCGGTTAAGTAATGAGAGAAAAGAAATTGCAGATAAGATTAAAAAGAACGAAAAAGTTTTAGTGATGTTTGCAGGTGTTGCACCTTTTTCAATTGTTATTGGAAAAAATTCTAAGGCTAAGAAAATTTATTCTAATGAGATAAATAGAGAAGCAAATAAGTATGCTAAATTAAATGTTGAAAGAAATAATTTAAAAAATAAAGTTGAGATTGTTCCTGGAGATGTTAAGAAAGCTGTAAAGTCTAGCGTTAGCACCCAAGGGCGTACCCCGAAAAATTCTTTTCAAGAATTTTTACAAAGGGCAAAGTTTGATGTGATAGTTATGCCTCGTCCGAGATTGAAAGATAGTTTTCTTGAGCAGGCATTTATGTTAAGCAAGAAGAAAACTAGAATTTATTATTATGATTTTTGTAAAGTTGGTGAAGAGGATTTAATTGTAGAGAAGATTAAACAAGAAGCTTCGCACGCAAAAAAGAAAATTAAAATTTTAAAAATAAAGCACGCAGGAGAAATTGCACCTTATAAGGTTAGGGTTAGGGTTGATTTTAAGGTTAATTAATTATTCGGAAAATATTTATCATAAAAATCTTCTACTTCTTGAATCATTTCTTTTTCAGTTGGGTGAATCCTTCTTTTGTGAATTTTCCTACTTGAAAAATCTTTTATTATTCCTTTATCTAGAATACTTTTAATTAAATAAGGCATACTGTTTTCTTCTTGTGAGTTAATTTTTGTTTCCATATTGTTACTCTGAAGTTACGTCTTTTTAAACTTTCCTATAATTTTAACAGTAGTTGGTGCTTCACCAACTTCCGACCCCGCATAGGTATTGATTTTAATTTTGTCCCTACCACGAAATCGTTCGCCATGCCAGTGGCACTCCTCCAAATTTCTTATAATCTTTTTTCAATTTTCACGGCTGTTGGAGCTTCTCCTCCGTGCCATGTAAATCTTGGACGAATTTGTATTGGATAAATTCTTTCTGAGTTATCATCAAGGATTATTGCAGAACCTTTTAATGTTGGAAGTTCATCCATATATTTTTTTATGCTGTCAAGAAGATAGCTTTGCATAATTGAATTTAATGCTTCGAGATCTTGCTGGGAAGTTACCCTATGTGAAATTACAACATCTGATTGAGTCATCACATCTTTGTGGATTTTTCCAGGTTGCTGTGTTGCCAAGACCACTGAAATTCCTGGTTGCCGTCCTTCTCTTAATAATTGAATCAAGGCATCTGTTGCAGGAGTTTTTCTATCAAGAGGAAGGAACTCGTGAGCTTCATCTATGAAAAGCCAAACCAAAGGATTTTCTTTTTTCTCTTGCGAAGAAAATGAAAGTCTTTGAGATACAGATTCCACTTCTTCTTTTTTTCTAGCGTCCATTCTTTGGTTAAAAATTTTCCTTGAGATTAAACTTATTACTAATGCTCTTATATTAAACGCCCCGATTGAATTGTAAACGCTTAAATCCAAAACAGAAGTTGTGCCGGCAGAAATTAAATCTTTTATTTGCGTTGATTGTTTGTCTTTTGCGAAAACGCCCCAATTATCTGCTGCTTCAAACAAACTCACTGCAGCATTTTTTATTTCTATTGAAGTTTTGTGATCATGTTCTAAATTTAAGATTATATCTTGAATGTTGAAGTTTCCTTTTGCTTTTAATTTATTTAATGTTCTTTCAATTAAAATTGAAACAGGATTTATCAAATCCAATCCAAATGTTATTACCCAATCCTCTGTGTTTAGTTCTGTGATGTCTAATGCGAATTTTTCATCAACAGGAATTCCTTTTTTGAGATAATCATCATAATGTCCAAATGGGACAAATATTCTTACAGGAAGATTTTTTGGTTTTAAGTTCCATTCCTGTAATAATTCTTTATCTTTTTCATTTTGATTTTTCATTGTCCAGTAAATTCCCATTGTATCAAAGATTAAAGAGGAGATATTTTGGCTTGTTTCTTTTGGGAGATTAGAAAGTTCTTCTGCTATGACTCCTAAGGTGTAGGATTTTCCAGAACCTCTTTTTCCTGCTACGAGGATAACATGGCTTCGTGCAATGTCCATAAGAATTTTATTGCTCAAGGAAGTGTATTGCCCCATTTTCACATAACCTTTTCCAATATTGATAAGTCCTTTATCACCAAATATTTTTTTGTCTGATTGGTTTCTTCCTGTTATTATTTCATACATAATTAAAAAGAGTTAAATAGATTTTTAATTGTTTTGTTTATCCTTCTAGAACATAAAAGATTTTAAACTATAACTTATATTATTAACTTATGGGTCTTACTAGGAGAGAATTCATACAAAAAATAGGTAGGGCTTCTTTACTTACTTTATTACCAACTATCCCACGTTGTGGTGGAGGAGGTTCTGAACCAACCCCAACTCCCTCTAAAATTTATGTTCCACAAGTTAATTCTCCTCCTTATTCTGAAGCAGAATATTTTTTAGAAAAAAATGTATCTGATAATATGGGGGTTGTTTGGGCTAATACTTATTATGACAGAAAGGCATATAATGTGCGTTTAATAGATGAAAAAAGTAGAGAAATAAGTGGTCTTGAAACTATTTTTTATAAAGGAGATACAGAGGGAAGTGAAATATTTTCTATTGTTGACCCTAATAAAAAGTATATACCTAATATATCTCTTCCCCCATCTCTCAATATCGTATCTGGAAATTCTCTATCCCAGAATAGTTCATGGCCTTGGAATTTTGTTAAAATGTATCTTAAAGAACACTATGATTCTGGCAGGAATATTGTTGTTAAGGAAATTGAAGAAAGTCTTCCTTCCTGGAATTCAGAAAATATATGCAACCTTCCTGGTTTTGTATATCTTGGTGACTGGTCTTTTAATCAAGTGAAATCATTAAATACTAATCTTAGTCGTGCCAGCACAATAATTAGTACAGTGTTTCCCAATCCATATACTCCAATAGCTTCTGGAGTTCTTACAGGAACAGGAGCAGTTTTAGATGGTATTGATTTCGTGGTAGACCAACTTAATCTTTTATTCCCGTCGTTAGATATTGATAAAGATGAGGAATATCCCATGTACCAACCACCAATGGGGGGTCCTGCTAATATAGTTTTATCTTTAGCTTCTTATAATTACTGTAGAAAAGATGAAGGGGATATTAAATATTTATTGCCCACACAAATTGGGAATTTATGGACATTTAAATCTGGATTTAATAGAGCCACTATAGAGATTAAAGGAACCAAGAGAATAAATGGCAAAGAATTATTGGTAACTAAAAATACTGGAGGAATCAATGAATATTTTGGATTTAATGGAGATACTTTTTTCCAGTATGGGTTTAATGAATCTGTTATAGGAGGTGTTTTTTTTAATCCTCCGCTAAAGATTGGAGATAATAGAATTGGTATTGGAAAAACTTATTCTACTTCTTCAGAAATAATTTCCGAAGAACATCCAGATATATCTGGTTCAGTTAATGAATTAATTAGTTATATAGATAGAGAAACAGTTGTTGTTTCAGATACTCCTTATGGAGATTGTTTTAAGGCAAGAGAGGATTTTGATATACAGATGTCTGGAAATAGTGGGGTTACTTCATCAAGTGAAACTGCTTATCATTGGTATGCTAAGAATGTTGGCAAGGTAAAGCAATTTTATCAGGGCAGAACTGTAGAACTTGTAAATGCAATTATAAATAATAGAGGCCCATCATCAAGGTCTTCAGCATTGTCTTTAAAATCTTCACATCAACTATCGTCTTTGGAATCTTCACTTAAACCTTTTTCACTTTCTCAAAAAATTGCAGAAGATATTAAGAGGGTGATTTAGTTTTAATCATAATTTATCTTTTAATATTACCAAAATGTTTTTAAAAGGATTTTCATATAATTCAGGATGGAAGAAAAAAATAAAATTCCAGAAAAAAAAAGTGACGAGAAGATTCAAATTCATCAAGAAGGCAAACTTACTAAAAAAATTAGGGAGAACCCCTGGATTCTTTCAACATTTGTTCTTGGAATTTTTGTTTTAATATTAATGATTGGAAATTTTGGAAGTGTTACTGGAGGGGTTATTTCTGAAGATGATGCTAAAAATGCTGTTCTTAATTTTGTTGAATCCCAAGGATCTGATGCAGAAGTTATTGGTGTAAAAGATGATGGAACTTTCTATGAAGTTACTATTTTGTTTCAAGATCAGGAAATTCCCTTGTATGTTACAAAGAATGGGGAATATTTTACTTCAAGTTTAATTCCTTTATCAGTAATTGATGAAGAATCTTCTCAACAAACATCTTCTTCTGAAGTTATTAAATCTGATAAACCCGTTGTTGAATTGTTTGTAATGACACATTGTCCTTATGGAACTCAGTCTGAGAAGGGAATTATTCCTGCAATAAAGGCTTTGGGAGATACTATTGATGCTAAAATTAGATTTGTTCATTATTTTATGCATGAACCAGAAGAAACTGAAACTCCTAGACAAGTTTGTATAAGGGAGGAGCAATCAGATAAATATTATGATTATTTGGAGTGCTTTTTAGAAGATGGAGATTTTGACAGATGCGTTACGAAAGTTGGAATTGATAAAAACAAAATGAATAATTGTGTTTTAGGTGTAAAAGCAGATGAATACTATGAAGAAGATTCCATATTAAGCGAAGGTTATGGTGTTACAGGTAGTCCTAGTTTAATTATTAATGGTGTCAAAATTCAATCAGGAAGAGATTCAGCAAGTTATCTTGATACAATTTGTTCAGCGTTTAATATTGCTCCTGAAGAATGTAATACAGAATTATCTTCTACAAGCCCAAGTCCTGGTTTTGGTTGGGAAGGAACAGGTTCTGATACCGGGGCTCAGTGTTGAATGTTTCTTGAGAATAATAATTCTTAAAACCTAACTGGAGCAAGAACTGCTTTAAGGTCATCCTCAAAAAAGTAAAGATGAGAACTTTCTCTGTCTTTTTCTACGAAAATATTAGTTTGAGGGAATACTTTTTTAATGTATTCTAGCCTATTCTTTGTAATGAGCAAAGAGCTATCTTCAATTTTTTCTTTTAATCCTTTAGTTTCTTTTAAGTTTTTTTTATCAGCTAATAGAAATTTTTCTGCTGCATTAATTTCCCAAAAATTTTCTCTTTCTCCAACTATGTAAAGATGATTGTCTTCATACTTAATAAGATAAGATACTGGAGAATGTTGCAATTTATTTTTAATCAACCATCCTCCACCCAACTCATTAATCATCACAGGGTCGTTTATAATAACATGGAGATGATCGAACCATATAAATTGAGTTACTCCTTTTTTGTTTTCTGTTAAAAATCCATAAGCAGGGGCTTTTTCTTTAGAAAGGTATTCGTCTGTAGTATTTTGATTATCTTTAATAATCTCTTTTAAAAGAGTGCTTGCTTTTTTTCCCATAAATTTTTTATTGCAAACAAATTTAAAAGTATTTATTTACTTTAGTATATACTTTCAATATTCATCTTTCTAAATACCCAACTTCTTCTTCATTTAATTTTAGTTCTTTTTGAATCTCAGGATTTGATTTTATGATTTGTTTTATTATAGGAAATTCATTCATTGCTCTTTTTTCTCCAACATGAACTAACTGAGCGTATTTTTGAGCAATGGATTTTTTCTTTGCTGTTCTTTGATTGTTAAGCCAGATTTTTAAAATCCTGCTTGGTCTTTGGTAATGTGTGAAATTTGTTTTAACATCTTTTTTTGCAGCAGAAATTCCATAACTTAAAAAAATATTTTCATAAACTAAAAATCTCCAGTATTGTTGTTTATAGATTCTTCCTTTGAATAAGTCAACCTTACTTAGTGCTTCGTATGCTTTTGCAAGTTCTTCTCCTTGGTATTCAGCAGGAATGTTTTCTTCTATCCATAAAATTATTTCATCAGTAGACATATTCACAGAATCATAGATTCCTAATAAATCATTTGTTGGTTTTGTTTTGAACACTTTTTTCAACACATCAAAAATACTTTGTTTTTTATTTCGTTTGTCAAGAGTCATCTCTGAAGGGTCTTCCATTTTAGCAACAGATTGTAAATCATTTATCGCCGCCCTAACATCCCCATTCGCCTTTATTGAAATACTTGTTACTAAATTGTTATTTATGAAAAGATTTTCTTTTCTTAATATTGAAAATAAGATTTCTTTTATTGAATTGTAATTTATTTTATTTAACTGAATAAGTTCTGATTTTTTTCTAAGGTCTTTTAATTTTTTATTCCATATGTCATTTGCAGTAATTATTATTGGATATTTAGAATAAGTGATTAAGTTTAGTAATTCTCTTATTCCTCCTCTATCATAATATCCACTTATTCCATCTGCTTCGTCTACTAAGATTATTTTGTTTTTTTTAATTAATGATTTTTGTTCAATTGCAGGTTTTAAAATTTCCTGAATTTTTATTTTATTTCTAAAATCTGAAGCATTTAATTCAAAAATTTCTGAATTAGTTTCTTTTGCAATTACATACGCGATTGTTGTCTTGCCTGTTCCAGGAGGCCCATGCAGAACCAAGGCTTTTTTTGGTCTTTTTGTTAATTTTCCAAGATTAAACTCTTCAATAAATTTTTTTATATTTACTAATGCAATTTCTTGCCCTTTAATTTCTTCAAATTTTTTTGGTCTGTATTTTTCTGCCCAATGAAAACAATCTAAGCGGTTTTTTTCTATTTTCCCTTCCTGTTCCTGTGAAGCAATTTCTTTAAGAGCCTCTGATGGAAATCGCACGTCAAAAGTCATTTTATTTTTGTTAAATCTTGATTTATTATTATTTAATTTTCGGAATATTATGATAAAAGTGTTTACTACATAAAATCATAATTTTCATTTTAATCTTTCCCTAAACCAGCAAGCACAAAACTTGCTAATAAGGATTGTAATTGTATAAAAGGGTCTGAACCCTCGACAATTCTGAATTCTGTTTCACCTGTTTTTTCTGTGAGCTTTACTTTTATTTCTGGTTCTACAGGAAGATTCCAGATTTCTTTTTGAATTGCTTTGATTACTTCTTGCCCTGAAATTGATTCTTTTAACATGATGTCTAAAAGTTTTTCTCTTGATTTTTGAAAATCTCCAGAAAGTGCGTAATCTAGAACAACTTTGATGTCTTTTGGTTTTGCATTTGAAATTATTGTTGAGAGAAGTTCAGGAGTTATTAATGGGGAAATTGCTGCTGTTGATTGGATGAGATTGATGCATCGTCTGCAATCACCTTCACTTCCTTCATAAAGGATTTCTATTGCTTCAGGAGTGATTGTTAGATTTTCTTTTTGTGCAATATCATTTATTACTTTTTCAATGTCTTTTTTCTCTAAAAGTTTGAATCTGAAAATTGCACATCTTGATTGGATAGGGTCAATGATTTTGCTAGAGTAATTACAAGACAAAATAAATCTGCAAGTTGCTGAATAGTTTTCCATTGTTCTTCTAAGTGCCTGTTGAGCTTCTGGTGTTAAGGCATCTGCTTCATCTAAGAAAATTACTTTAAATGACACATTTCCAATTGATTTTGTTCTCGCGAAGTTTTTGACTTTTTCTCTCACAACATTAATCCCCCTTTCATCAGATGCATTTAATTCAAGATAATTTTCCTTCCAGTTTTGCTTAAAAAGTTCTTTTACAACAATTAATGCTAAAGTTGATTTCCCTGTTCCTGCTGGTCCTGCTAACAATAAATGAGGAATATTCAATGAATTTGTTAATGCCTCAACTCTTTTTACAATGTTTTCCTGCCCTACTAATTCTTGAAAAGTAGAAGGACGATATTTTTCTGTCCAAATAGTGCTTTCCATAATTAGTTTATTTGAAATTAGTTAATAAAGATTTCTGTGGTTGAGAAGGGTTTTAGAGAATTATTTGCTTCTAGCTCTTCTTAACTTCCTTTTATGCTTTTCTTTTCTAAGTCTTTTACGTTGCCACTTCCAACGCATCTGACCTTTTTTTTTCCATCTTCTTGAGCTTCTCTTCATAGGAATTGAAAATTAATTTGATTTAAAAAGTTATCTGCTTGTTTTTACATTTATTCTTGGGCAATATTTATTAATTGGGCATTTTGAGCACCAAGGAGAAACAGATTGGCAAGTTTCTCTTCCAAACTGAACAAAGATTGCGTTGAATTCTCTCCAGTATTTTTTAGGGAGAATTTTTTCAAGTTGTTTTTCTGTTTGTTCTGGTATTTTTGTTTTTACCCAACCAAGCCGATTTGGAATTCTATGACAATGTGTGTCTATTGGAAGAACAAGCTGATTGTAAGCAAATGCTAAAACAATATTTGCGGTTTTTGGACCTATGCCTTTTATTGAAAGTAATTGTTCTTTTGAATTTGGAACTTTTGAATTGTATTTTTCAATTAAGACTTTTGAAACATTTTTTAATGTTTTGGCTTTTTTATGATAATGTCCCGAAGAGAAAATTAATCTTTCTAATTTTTTTATTGGAAGTCTTGAAATTTTTTTAGGCGTGTCTGCAACTACAAAAAGCTTTTTTGAAACTTTTTCTGTGTTTTCATCTTTTGTTCTTAATGAGAGTAAGCAAGATATTAATATTTTATATGCATTAGATTTTGAAGACACCCTAAGCGATTTTCTTTTAATTTTCCTTCCTGTTCCGTTCGTACCCAAGGGGCATAAACGATTTCTCTCAGAGCCTTCGATGGAAATTGCATTTTCATTTCTCATGCGATTTAAAGTTGTTTTGCTATTAGAAGGGTATTTTTTATAAAGTATACTCATTATTTTTGGAATGTTTTTTTTCATTAAATTATTGAGAATTAATAATTTTAATAACTTTACCATAAAACGCCCCGACCGTGATTCGAACACGGGTCACCGCCTATCTCCATGCACAGATTTCTCTGTGCGTGCGAAAAGTTTTTTGGACTTTTCTACAAAAGAGGAGGTTGCATTGAGATGCATAGACCTCATCTCTCACCGAGATTTGGTCACCTCTTCTTATTGTTTAAATCAAATTTTGCTTAATTTAAACATTAACATTCTTATTTGAGAGGGCGGCATTCTTGGCCTCTGAACTATCGGGGCATAAAAGAACCAATGGTTCTTTGGAATCTCCTTTTCTGTTCTGGTGGGCAACTTCTTTAAGAGCCTCCGATGGAAGTTGCGCGAAAAACCAATATTACTGCATAAGCTAAACTATTAAAATTAAAAATAACTTGTTTATAAATTTTACATCTATTTAACTAAGAAAACTTTGTCGTTTGGTCTTACTTTTTCAGGAACTTTTATTCCAATGTGGTCGCCTTTCTTTGCTTTTTTTATTCCTACTTTTTCTATTTGCATACTGTCTATTTTTTTTTCAAAGTCAGTTGTATTCCCTTTTATATGAATTTTGTCCCCAACATCTAATTTTCCCGAAAGTTTTATTGCTGCAACACCTACATGTTCAAAGTAACTGGAAACAAGCCCAATTTCTTTTTTTTCCATGTTTTATAAAGGGAATTGGCATTTATAAATTTTATTAATATTTACTTTTTAGTTTTTTGTCGCTAATTATTTTTCCGTCTTTTAATTCAATCACCCTTGAAGCATATTTTAAATGCCATGGTTCATGAGTTACCATTACAATTGTTTGTCCAAATTTTTCATTTAATTCTTTAAGAACTTCAAGAACTTGTTTTGAATTAATTGTGTCCAGATTTGCACAAGGTTCATCAGCAAATAAAATCGCTGGTTTTTTAGAAATGGCTCTCGCAATAGCAACTCTTTGTTTTTCTCCTCCTGAAAGTTCATCTGGAATCCTGTTTCCCATACTGCTCAATCCAACTTTGTCAAGTGCTTCTTGAGCAATTATTATCGACTCTTTTTTCAAGTTCCCTTCCATTAAAGATACAATATATATATTCTCTAAAGCACTCATTTCATTAATTAAAGCATAATCTTGAAACACATAACCTAATTGAGTTAATCTATAATATGTTCTTTCATTTTCAGGAAGTTCTTCCACACTTAATCCTTGAACTGAATAAGTTCCTTTTGTTGGATTATCCATTAGCCCAAGAATTCTTAACATCGTTGTCTTCCCACTTCCACTCGCACCAATAATCGCAACAAACTCTCCTTTCTTAATATCAAAACTAACATCATTAATTGCTTTAACAACCCCTTCTCCTGACTTATAATATCTTTCCATGTTTTTTACTTTGATTAATGTTTTTTCGTTTCTCATTTCATCGCCCCCAAATTGCCTCCAATATACTTTCTTTTGAAACTCTCCACGCAGGAAGAATTCCTGCAATAACAGACATAACAAGCATAGTAGATATACTTTTAATTATTAAGCCGCCTTGAATTTCTGGAATAATTTTTATAGTGTCATAAAACGTCACGGGATTTATAGTAAAATAATACATAAGTAAAAAATATATAACTAATCCTGTAAGAACACCCATTGATACATAAAACATACTAATGAAAGCATAAGATATTACAATTGAACGAGGAGTGATTCCGATTGCTTTTAAGATACCTATTTCTTTTTTCCGATTTAGAACATTAATGTAAATTATAATTAAAATTAATGTAGCTCCAATAATTAAACTAACAAAATTAGATACAACATTTATCATGTCTATACTTTGCATAGCTTGCCTTAATATTGCATCAGATTTTTCATCACTTGTAAAAACTGGTTCTTTAACTCCTGCCCCAATTATTTTTTCTTTTACTTTTTCTGAATTAGAATTCTCTTTTAACTTTATAACAACACTAGTTGCTTCTTCCCCACCAAGTCCAAATACATCTTCAATTTCTTTATAATGCATTAAAGCATTAAGGTCAATTAGTTCAAATGTTCCTTCCATAACTCCTTTTACTTTGTAAGTTCTCACAACTCCATTGCTGTACGTCACATCAACAAGGGAACCAACTCTTACTCCGCCAAGATTATCATAAATTTCAGAACCAAAATAACCTTCTACAAGCATGGCACCAATTATTATTTCATCTCTAGAAAGATCTCCTAAAAAATCCCCTTCTTTTATAATATTAGGATAATTAGAAACATCATATTCTTCAGAAGGCATCAATCCGATTATAGTTGAACCCACAACTTTTTGTTTATATTTTATGGATGCTCCAACATCTAATCTCTTTGTTGCAGCCTTTACTTCTGGAACAGCCCTTACTATTTGTAAAACATTATCTGCATTATTTATGTAAGTATTATCCTCGCTTGGCTCAACAACAATATCTCCATAAGGATATTGCATAAACACTGTAAACATTCCTGAAATTCCACCAATCATTGAAGGCAAAAAAACCAAATTCATAAAAATTAATGCTAAAACAAAAATAATAAATATCAAAGTTTTTTTATTCCCTCTTTTTATAGAACTTTTTGCGCTAAGTAATCCAACATTAATATCATTAAGCATTCTTTCCTTATTTTATCCTTAAGGATTTTTTATTTTTTTTTCTATTAATAGGAGGTGCATCTTTATGCTTAGTGTTATCTCCCTTAAGGAGTTGATGAATCATTTTGTCTTTTGATTTTTTTATTTTAAAGAAATAATAAACCCCCCATGAAATAAATGCAATAATAATTATAGTCAAAATAATTCCTCCAATATTTGAAGATTTTTTTAATACATTAAAATTTATATCTGTTTTTATTTCTCCATCACCAAAATCATCTTTATATGAAATAGTAACTGGAATCGTGTATTCTCCTGCTTCATCAACAATAAAAGTTAAAATTGCAGGCCCATCTTCTTCTGATTTAAGAGTTCCAATGAAAGATTGTTTTAATCCTTGAAACAAATGGTCCACATAAATTCTTATTGATTTTGCAGTTCCTGTTCCTGCATTTTCTATCCTTAAAGTCAATTCAACTACTTCTCCCTCTATTGGAAGAACCGGATCTGTTTTAATTGAAGATATACTTAATTCAGATTTAGAACCGATAATGTCAAAAGTAATTTTATCTTGATTTGTTTTAAAAAAACTTTCTTCACCATAAGATAACTTTGTTTTTATTACATATGTTCCAGGGCTTGCATTATCTTTTGTTTTCATGTGATAAGTAATAAATCTTTCACTATTTCCATAATATAAATTAGAAATATTAATTATTAATGGCTCTTTGATTTCCAAGTCTTTTGGAATTTGCAATAATTCAAAAGAAATAAAATTAGGGATTTTAGTTCCACAGTTTTCAATTTGAAC
>Ga0307992_1000592_pt1 | contig 22691 bp, 18 predicted proteins | sample EllFjometagen133_FD_203162 | JGI IMG/M metagenome (GOLD analysis project Ga0307992, IMG submission 203162) | Marine microbial communities from Ellis Fjord, Antarctic Ocean - #133 | ecosystem: Environmental > Aquatic > Marine > Unclassified | place: Southern Ocean | collected 2014-10-08
GGATCGGGTAAATGTATTATAGGTAATTCTCTAACAATAACCTCAAAGGGTCTCATTCCTATAGAAGAAATACCTGACCACTTTAAGGTTACAAAGCAAAGATGTGAAACAAATGTTATTTCCTTTGACTCCTTAGGCCAAAAAAGACACAGAACAACCTCTCATTGGTTTAATCTAGGAAAATCTAAGACTTATTCTCTAAAGACAGGAAGTGGGTACTATATTAGAGGAACTCCTGAGAATCCGGTACTTTGTTTGGATGGAAGAGGTAACCTAGTTTTTAGAGAATTCCAACATGTGAAAAAAGGGGATTATGTTGCTCTTGCAAAGGGAACAGAAGTCTGGTCGAAAGTCGATCAGGTAAATAAAAGAACGGCTGTCCTACTAGGATATCTTGTGGCTAATGGGTATTTTCTAAGGAAAGATGTTGTTAGCTTTAGCAAATGTGAAGAGTGCTATTACAAAAGATATTATAAGATACTCAAAAAAGAATTCGATATTTTTAGGAGTGAAATAAAGGTTTCAGGGAAATCTAATAGTAAAACTCTTGATCATAGTATTAAAAATGGAAGAATTAAAAGGCATTTAAGAAGCTTAGGTCTCAAAACAGATCGCTCATCAAAACAAGAAATTCCGTTTACCATACTCCAGTCAAGTAGAGAAATAGTTATAGCTTTTCTACAATCCTACCTTGATTTAGAGGCCAATTGTAATTCAGCCAACATAGAATACACGACAGCTTCCGTTAAATTGGCAAGGCAGCTACAGATAGTTTTACTTAATTTGGGTATAAGAGTATCTGTTAAAATAAAGAAAGTTAAAGGTTATAAACAGAATTACTATAGATCCTTTATTTCCGGTATTGCCATGAGAATTTTCCAGAAGAAAGTAGGATTCAGGAAAAATATAAGAGCTAAAGAGCTTTTAAAAAGAGCTTGTAAAAAGAAAGGTAGTACTAACCGTGAAACTTACCCGAACCAAGGGAATAGACTAAAAGAAATAAGGGCAAAATATTTTAAAGGACAACCCTTTTGGGTTGGATCTAAGCAAGGTTTTGTTTCAACAGGATCGAAGAAAGATTATTTTCTTGGTAGAAGGAGTCCTTCTGAAGAGAAATTAAAAGAAATTCTTTCATATGTTTCTAATAAAAATGACGCAGATTACAGGTATCTTATGAATCTGTGTGGTAATTTCATTTTTGAAGAAGTAGAGACAGTCAAGCGGTGTAAGAAAAAAACCGTCTTTGATTTTACCGTTCCTAAAGAAAAGTCTTTTGTGGTTAATGGTTTCGTGAACCACAATACAACCATTCTAACTTATCGCTGTGCTTACTTAGTGGATAAAGGAGTAGACCCTTCTGCTATATTACTTTTAACTTTCACTAGGAAAGCAGCTAAGGAAATGCTGGACAGAGCTTCCAAACTAACTGAAGAAGACATTAAAATTCCAGGTGGAACTTTTCATTCTTTCGCTAATTTTCAACTTAGAAAGTTTGGTCACGAGATAGGCTTTGGTAGTGATTTCACTATTCTAGATGCTAGCGACTCCAAAGATGTTATCAAAATAGTTAGAGACCAACTTCCTTGTGCTAAAGAACGATACTTTCCAAGACAAGCTAAACTTGGTACTATCATTTCTAAGTCAATTAATACAGATCGTTCTATCAGAGAAGTGATTACGCAAGAGTTCCGAAATCAACAGAGCTATCTAGTTGATATACAAGAATTAGCAAAAAAATATAAAAGATACAAAAAAGAAAAGAACATGATGGATTACGATGATCTTCTTTGCAACTTTAGATTACTGTTAAAGAAAAAGAAAAAGATAAGAAATAATCTTTCTCAAAAATACAAGTATATCATGGTGGATGAATTCCAAGACACGAACGCACTTCAATCAGACATAGTTAAACTCCTTTGCTCTAAACATAGCAATATTATGGCAGTCGGGGATACGATGCAAGCTATATATGCATTCAGAGGAGCAGATTTTCGTAATACCCTAAGATTTCCTAAACTCTTTAAAGGATGTAAAATTATAACGATAGAACAGAACTATAGGAGTACTCAAAAAATATTAGCTTTCACTAATCTAGTAATGGAGCAAGCAACTGAGGAATACGAAAAGAAGCTATTTTCAGACATAGAAAAAGGTAAGAAACCAACACTTGTCGTAACAGAAGATATAGATAGTGAAGCTATCTATGTAGCTAATCTTATTAAAAAGGCTATTAAGTCAGGTTTACCTAATAAAGAAATTGCAGTTCTTTTTAGAAATGGAATTCACTCTAATAGATTAGAACTAGAGTTAACTAAGAGAAAAATATCTTTCGTGAAGTATGGAGGTAAGCAGTTCATTGATAAATCTCATATTAAAGATCTTGTTGCTATTTTAAGAGCAGCCTTCTTTCCTTCCGACATTGTTTCTTGGTATAGAACGCTAAACATGTTAGAAAGGATAGGTCCTAGAACAACAGCTAAGTTAATAGATTCTATGGCGGAGTCGAAGACTGGCTTCAAAATTTTAAAGAAGTATAAAGGAAAGTCTTTTGCTCCTGGTCTTAAAAGAATTTTCAACTTTTTGTCATCTATTTCTAAAGAAGATTCTTCTAAAATTATCTTTAAGAAAGCTTTAAATTATTATAAGCCTTTTCTTAAAAGAAAGTTTGATAGAGAAAGGATAAAGCCAGAAAAAAGAAAAGAGAAGATGGATGATTTAAAAGCTCTTGGCGACTTTCTTAAAGAATACAAAAACATGAAGAATTACTTAAACAACATCTCTTTAGATCCTCCCGATCCTAGAGATAAAAAACATGAGAAAGTTGTGCTGTCTACTATACATTCAGCTAAAGGATTAGAATGGAATACAGTCTTCCTTATCCGTTTGGAAGAAGGGTCCTTACCTTTTGTAGCTGCTTTGAAAAATCCTAGTGAAATAGAGGAGGAACGCAGGCTATTTTATGTTGGAGCCACTAGAGCCAAAGAAAAACTGTTTCTAGTTTCTCCTACTTTAGGTATAACTGTAGAAGAAATCTTTTCAGAAGGGGACGGAGGAAATTTCTTAAAACGGTTAGGGCTAGACAAGGGTGCAACTGGAAAACGTTTAATTAACAACTTAAAGGAAATAGACGAGATGTCTAGGTTTATTTTAGAGATTCCTAATTTAAAGGATTCCGTAAAACTAGTAATGTTTCATGCAGACAAAGTAGCAGACATGAAAAAAACTTCTCTCGATGATGTAGAATTAACGGATTTCATGGATTAATGTAGATGTATCAATAGGGATTGATATAATTTTTCTAAAAGGAGGTTTATAGATGTTTATTTCTTTTGAAAAAAACCTTGAGTGTACAAGAATCTCAAGAGTTGTTTTAGGCAGGCATAGTGGTATGGATATTTCTACAATTTTTGAAAATAGAGAAGTAGACTTTCTTACAGATGAACCTATTACTCATAAAAATTTCGATGGGGATGATGTTTATTATATTGAAAAGAATGGATATACTCGTCGCCAATCTTTATTAGATTTTGGTTTTATAGGTATAGAATGCGAAAATTTGTTTTCTAGTATTAATGAAACAGTGTTAATAGAAAGAAATTAAGCTTAAAAAGGAAATAGAATTATGATAATAAAAATTAATAAGTTTAAGATGTCAAAAATTTTTATTGAAAAAGGCACACCGGATGTATTTTTTATTAATCCTAAAAGTATAGGTAGTCTTTGTATTGAAATGAAAGATTTTTTTGACCCAACAACGCGGGTTAAAGAATTAAAAACATTAGCAGGAAGTATGTTTGGTAAGAAAGTAAAATGGGATAATACCTTAAATGTTAATGAAATAAGGCTATCTTTTATATAATAAGGTAGGAGTTCTTATGCTAAAGATACATACAGCACAGTATAGATATTCAAGTTCAGATAGACTAGACATTACTGTTAAAGGTCAAGATTCTATAGGTAAAGTATTCGCCCCTACTTGGGATATGGTATCGGCTTATAAAAAGGGCAAGCTTAAAGCAGCTAGCTATACTTTATTATATTCTAAACTTATGAAGAAATCTAGAAAAGAAAACCCTGAAATCTGGAAAAAGGTTTTGAAAAGAAAACGAGTAACCTTTGTTTGTTTTTGTAAAGCGGGTTCTTTTTGTCATAGAGTACTACTCGCAGAAATGTTTGACAAAGCGGGTAAGGGTAAATATCTAGGAGAAAAGGTGAAAACTGAATTAAAAACAATCAAAAAAAATATTTTAAAAGTTACAAAAGGAGTGATTGTTCATCAAGTTAATTGTCAAGGTATTATGGGTGCAGGGCTTGCTCTACAAATAAAACAAAAATGGCCTATTGTTTTTACAAAATATAAAAATAAAGATTGGGAACTAGGTGATGTTCAATTAGTCAAGATAACTGAAACTTTGTGGTTAGCAAATTTAGCAGGACAGAATTACTATGGTAGAGATAAGAGATATACAGATTATAGAGCTGTTCAAAAAGGTTTTAATAAGTTAAAGAAAAGAATAGAAAAATTAGGGTATAACATACCTGTTTATGTACCTTATAAAATGGGGTGTGGGATGGCTGGTGGGGATTGGAGTATTTATAAAGATATAGTAAAAAAGGTTTATCCTTCAATAATAATATGTAAGATGTATCGTGAGGGTAAAGAATAAAGGTATCAGGTACAGACCTTACCTAACAGAAGAACAGAAACAGTAACTTCTACAAGAGGAGAAAAATTAATGCCTAAGGTTAAATCAACTAAATCTATTATGGCTTGTTTAAATACTTCTGTTTTAGATGTTAAAACTTTGTTAGAAAACAAAGGTTATAATTTCAGATTAATAATTAGCCAAGGACAGAAAATAGGAAAACAAAGAGGTACTATAATTGGTTTTACCTGTCTTTCTGCATTGATACATTATCTACCTAAATTAAAGAGACCCCCTATTTTATGGGAAGGTGCAGCAGTGGTTAGACATGTAATGCTAAATCAGTCGGTAAAGATATTAGATGCAAGTGTTATGACCGATGGACTAATTTTTTTCAATCCCTTGGATACTAAAACCTTGTATAGACTAGTAAAGAGGAAATTTAGATATAAGTCTAAAATTAGGTTTGAGAAGGCGGAGCCGAAGCAACTAGGTAATGGTTCAAAATTATCTATTCTTTTTAATGAGTTCCTTTCTACTTTACCTGATTATATTCACGAAGCAACTATTATTTCTTTAGTGTCTTCGGTAGAGAATAACGATTATTCTATTATGGATGAATTTGTTAAAAAAGAACGGCTGTTAACTTATGAAAACAAGAAGGATTACAAAAAGTTTGCTGAGTACTTGACGACAATTGAAGAATACTTAGAAAACATTAACGATAACAAAAAAAGAAAGAAGAGCTCAGACAAAGAAACTATTGAAAGTATAAGAAGAATTAAATTTTTAATAAAACACTTCAGTTCTGGAGAGCATCGAATGGAAGAGTACAAAGATAAAGAAGGGGGAGTTAACATTACTAGTGTAAAGGTATAATATCATAATTAGTAAGATAAGGATACCAGAAAATGTCTAAAGAAAAAATCAAAGTTGAAGATAGTTTAGCAGTTAAGTATCGTCCTAAGAAACTTTCTGACATGGTAGGAGATTCTCAAAACATTTCTGTGATTGAAGGGATGTTTGCTAGAAGAAAAATGGTTAAAACCTATCTCCTAGCAGGTCCCGCTGGATCTGGTAAAACAACCTTAGCTAGGCTTATTGCTACTGCTATTAACTGTCAAAATTTTAATGGGAAAGATGCTTGCTTGAAATGTAAGTCCTGTAAATTAGCTTTAAAGAAAAGTCATCCTGACATCATGGAAATGAATGCTGGAGGAGAAGGTGGAAAGGTAGCAGAGTTAAGAAGAGTGTTACAAGTTGCTAATCTTGCCCCCACTTTCAATTATAGAGTTTTTTTATGCGATGAAATTCATGGGGCTAGTTACCAAGGTAAACAAGAATTATTAAAACCTTTGGAAGAACCACCTCCAAATACAATCTGGATGTTAATAACATCTCAACCCGAAAAACTTTCTGAGGCTATGTATGGGAGAGGGCTAAAACTCTTTCTAAATTATCCTTCTGTTCAAGCTATGAGTAAGAGATTATCTTACATTTCCAAAAAAGAATTTAAACCTTGGATAACTAAGATATTAAAACCTTTTCTTCCTACAATAGTAGAGGGTTGTAGATGTCAACCTAGAGATTCTATTTCCGCTTTAGAAAACATAGCTACAGCTTTATACAGTAAAGACTACAAGAACTTCTCTAAGTCTGATGTAAAAAGATTCGTTAAGAAATTCTTGACGACTGCGGGTGAGTTAGATCGTTTCGTGACAAAGTTTTTAGCACATCTTTATGTCGGGAAGAAACTAGAGCCTTTGCTTATAACAAAGAGAATAGAAAATATAAAGGTAGAAGAGTTTGTTTCACTTTGTTATCGATATTCTTATTATGCCTCTTTATACTTTCTTCACAAGAAAAAAGGTAATAAAATAGACACAGAAGGATTTTGGGGAGTTAGCTTCTTTAGATGGAATACTACGTTAAAAAAATTGGAGAAAAAAGTTTCAGAAGATGCACCTTTAAAAATGTGTTCTGCTTCTGTGGAGGCTACAGAGAAGATTAGGCTAGGGTTGATCCAGCCAGAACAAACGATTCTTTTCATGATTCAAAGATTTTTAAATTCATGATTACTAGAAAATTTGTTTTAAAAGAGTTAAATAAGGTTACTACTCCTAAAATATCTGGAAATAGCGCTTTTATTATTTGTCCATTTCATGAGGATACTTCTCCTTCTTTGAGTATTTCTCTTGGAGGGAAGATGCCTGTTGGAGTATGGCATTGTCTCGGCTGTCAAGCTAGCGGAAGTTACAATGCTTTAGCTTTAAAAATAGGTATGAGGACAGTAGAGGGGAAAGAACCTCTAGAAGGTACTTTTTATGTTAACAAAGAAAAGGTTAAGTTATTTCAGACTGTAGACGAAGATACTTTATCATTGTCCCCGCTTAAAAAAAATTTTAAGTGGAAAAAGTATGACAGAAAATTTTTACAGAAGTTTGGTGCCCAAAGTCTTTGGCATGACAAGTTCTCAGATTACTATTTGTATTTTCCAATAACTTATCTAGGAGATTACAAAGGTTATATTCGTGGTAGACTATATGAAAAGAGTTATGGCCCAAAGTATTGGTTTGGTTTAGAACAAAGAATTTTGTATCCGATTGATTATCTTTTAGAGTTTAATACCCCTATAATAGTTTTAGTTGAAGGGGTTTCAGACGCACTTCGTTTAATTAAAAATAGGATACCTGCTCTTGCTACCTTAGGTTCACAACTAACTCCATTTGGTTTTGAAATTCTTGAGGTATTGGGAATAAAAGGTATTATTCTTTGTTTTGATGGTGATGATTCAGGAAAACGTTCAGTATTGGGAAATGGAGACAAAAGAGGATTAGCTTACTCACTTACCAAAGAAAACTATGATGTTAGAGTACTTTTTCCTCCTGAAGATGATGATCCTGATTCTATGCCTTTTGAATACATCAAGGTTTTGAAGCATTTGATTCTAGAAATGAAAGGTGAGTTGCTTTAATGGCAAAAGATAAAGTTAATTTTGACTCTTTGTACCTAAGTGCTTTCAAGGTAGAAGAAAAGACTAATAAAGCTCCTGATATAAGGGCAAGTTCAATGCCTTTCTGTCCTAAGAAATTTCTTTTTAAGTTTTATGAGTTTTTAGACAATGGAAGTAGGTGGAATTTTTTTGGAGATTTTTATTGCGATATAGGAACTTCTATTCACTCTACAGTTCAAAAGTGGGTACCTTTAGCTAGCCCTGGTTACATGTTAGGAGACTGGTACTGCCGAAAATGTAAAAGGATAGTGGCTTGTAGTGTAGGTCCATTTCCCTGTCCTAATTGTGGGACTTTAATGTCTTATCAAGAGTTCAGTCTAAAATTCTTAGATGCTCCTATAACAGGTCATTGTGATGGAGTACTAATTGATAAACTCTTTGTTCTAGAATGGATGAAAAAATCTTCTAGATATAAAAAGTTACTCTCAAAAAGTGGAGAAATAGTTGCACTTAATCAACTGATACATAGTAGAGAAAAAATAAAAATTCCTGCATGGGTTCTTGAATTAAAATCTACAGGGATATATAATGCAAAGTCTATTACTCAACCTAGTACATCGCATATGGCACAGTCAACTATATACACTTCCGGCTTGAAGAAAATCTTACCTTATAGATTTGATATTCATACTATAAAAGTTAAAGGATATCTCATTAAATATATTTCTAGAGATAATCCTAGAGTTAGGTCAAAAGATCTTAAAAAACGAGTTAAAGATGATGGGTTCTATTATTTAACTTGTAAGATGGTAAATATATTATTTGATTCTTTTAAAACCTTAAAGGTAAAGAAGCTGCATAGAACTTCTCCATGCAAACAACTTCCTGAGATTTACAAAGATTGTGCTTACGATTCAATGTGTGAAGAAACTAGTAAGAAAGAACTTAGAAAAATTCTTAAAAAAGTTAGAAGGCATTTTAAGAAATCCAAACAGATAGAATTCAACCTTTTTGGATAGGAATGTTATGTCAAAAAAAAATAATAAGACAGGTTTTAAGTGGGTTAGCGCGGGTGCTGGATATGAGCATTTTGGCAATACAGCCATCTATGTCAGATTTAGAAAACGAAAAGGACCTTACAAAGAAAAGAAGACTCCTTTAGGTTGTTTCTTTTCTTTAATAGACAGAGAGTTGTTTGTAACAACCGCTTTAGCGAAACGAAACGAGACTTATACTCCAGTTAAAGGTTTTGATTATTGTGTGAATGCAGACTTATTGGGGATGGGATCTATGTTCAAACATGGAGGAGTTATGTGGACATATTATCCTAGTGATTACAAGCGAAGTTTTAACTATGACAAAAGAAAAGCATCTTTTCCCATCTTTTGTGATTGTGTTATTGGAAGTACCCACATATTCACCCCAAAAGGAATGTTTGAAATAAGGGACTTAATTGAGAAAACACAAAAAGCTAGAAATTTATATGTTAGCACTCCAGAAGGTGTTCAAAAATGTCTTCATGTTTTTAAGTCGAAAAAAAGGACGGTTGGAACTTTAAGAACTGAATTAAACTATTTCTTAACGGCGACTCCTAACGAATTGTTTATGACTAATGAGGGTTGGAAAAAGCTTAAGGAAATTAATATAGGAGATAAAGTAGCTATTGTATTAGGAAAGAATGTTTGGCCCAAAGACGATATAAAGTTTGATTTTAATTACGCTGAATACATTATGGAGAAATGTAGGGACATTCCAAAACAGATAAAGTGTAAAATTTGTGGAAAGATTTTTCGGTCATTGGAAGGGCATCTTTATCATAAACATAAGCTGTCAGTAACTGATTACAGAAAACGTTTTGATGTTAAACATACTACCTGTCGACAAAGGGTAATCAATGCACATTTTTGCCAGTTAGATAATTATTCTCTACCTAAAAAAATGACACTTAAATTGGCTAGACTACTAGGATATCTAACAGGAGACGGTCAAATAAGACCTAAAGACTTTAGAATACATTGTGGTATTGATAAAGATTTTGCGGAAGATGCTTTAAAATGTTTTAATGAAGTTTTTCCTGAATATGAAGCAAAAATTGAAGAAAAAAGGACTGACCCATTTCAAAAAGGTCCGGTTAAGGGTACCGGAGTAAAAATTTATATTGTTCAGTCACAGTGGTCAGCAAAACTAATGGCTTTTTTAGAGCATATAGGATGTCCTTCGGTAAACGCCCGAAAAAAGAGAGTTCCATGGAGTATTTTACAGTCTAGTAAAGAAATGGTACTAGAATTTATAAAAGGGTTAGTGGAGTGTGATGGATGTGTTAGTAGTGGAATAGAATATTGTTCACACTCAACCAAATTGAGAAGGGAGGTAAGATCTCTACTCACCAATTTGGGAATTCTTTCAAATCTTACTGAAAATAGAACTACTAAGTTACCTTCAGGTAAGATTATTAAGAAAGGAAATGGTAGAATTTACATTTCTACTAAAGAAGCTATAAAATTATACGCTAAAGAAATAGGTTTTGTATCTAAAAGAAAAAAGAATAAATTAAAAAGGAGGCTAGAAAAAATAATGGGAGGGCGTTCCTGGAGAAAGCGAAGGGTAATTGAGAATAAATGGCTACTCTTTGATAATATTCCTTATTGGGATACTGTTGTTAGTATAAAAAAGTCTAAGAAGAAAAGAATAACTTATGATTTTAAGTTTAAACCTCCTCATATTTATGTGGCTAATGGTTTATATGTTCATAATTCAGGTGGCTATCCACTCAAAAAAGGAACTTTAGACTTTATTTATCCAGAGGACTTGGCATTGTTTTATAATAAATTTGCTACTAGAGGAATGGCTATAGATATTCCAATAGAATTTGGGGTATCGGATAAGTTAGTGAAGGAACTGGCTAGATACCAGAAAAAGAACACAAAAAATCTTTTGAAAGGTTTAGATAAAGGTATAAAACTTTATAATATTTCACATGGAGCAGGATACGAACAAAGAAAGATGTACATGGATATAGTAAATATTCCTGAACTAGATCATTGGGCAATAGCAAGATCGGGAGTTGTAAGTATTTTTGATCTAGTGTATAATATCTTTTCAGTGATTACCCACAAAAAAGCAAAGAGTTATCATGTCTTTGGAATAGGTGGGTTTAAACGTATTCCTATTTTAGCATGGATTGGAAAATATTTTAATCTTACTTCCGACTCTTCATCTGCACTCCAAGCGGGAAGATCTGCTAGAATGCTCGTTAACACAAATAATAAAGTTCAGTCTATAAATGTGGGTCATTTTATGGATGAAGTTCTTCATTCTAATGACATTTTCTCACAACTAGGTTGTTCTTGTCCTATTTGTAGCGCAATAGGAACCTCAGAATTGTTTTACAAGTCCAAATTTAGTCTAGTATTTATTTTATGCGTACTACATAATATCAACTTTTATACTTCTTATACTTCGATTTGGGATAATTTAGCTCAAGAGTGTAACGCTAATGAATATAAAAAACAAATTAAAAAACACGTGAAACAAGATATGCATTTGTGGAGTGCTTTGATAGACTATGTAGAAGAGATTGTTTCTACTTCTTTTGAAAAAGCCAATAAAAAGTTCTCTTCCTATTTAACACTCTTTCATGAATCAGATAGTCTATTAATAGACAACTATTCCTTATTTGGAAAAAAGAATAACGTACATGAAATACGTCTAAGGCATTTAATGAACAACTTTAAAAGATACTATGATGGAGAAAAACCTATACCGATGCCGGAAGAGTTGAAGAAGTCTCCGCATTCGTTTGTCAAGAAAATGACTCAGCTGTCGGGCTTATCAAAAAGAAAAAGGTCTTTGGAGTAACCAATGTCAACGAAAGCTAAAAAAAACTTAGTTGTGGATATATCAACCAAGAATCAAGGGCTTCCTGCTAAAAGTTTTATGTACATTATATCTCTTGACTTCTATTTAAAACTTGGTCTAAGTTATCTGTCTAATACCAATTTTTTTCCTATTTACTTATCTTCTTTTATCCATTGGAAGTTTAAGTATAAAGATAGAGAAAGACTAGCAAGAGATTACCTTAAATTTGTGTGTACTTACAATGAATCAGGTATTGGTATCCTTATTAACAGTAACTTTTTTGCTAGAACAGATATGATTATTTTTTTAAATAAGGTTGACAGCGCAATTAGAAAATACAAAACTCTTTCTGCTAAAGATAGCAATGAGTTGACACTGGAAGAACAAAAGTATTTGTTCAAGTTTAATTCTAAATTTTCAGGGTGTAAGGATGGAATATTAATGTCTATTCCTACTATATGCGAAAAGATAAATAGTATACAATCTATTCTTATTTCTCATTATCTAGCCTTTATTCTAAAGGGACTGGTAAAACAACGGAAAGTAGGAGAGGGCTTGGATAAGTTAAAAACTGATGCTTATGAAACACTATTAAATATGATAAATAGCTATGATCCCTATAGAAGTAAGGTTCCCTTTAGTAATTATTTAAAATTTTTTATAAGGAACAAAAAGAATCTTATTATTAAAAGGGAAACCTGGGGAGTTAAGGGAGGGACAATGCTATTTTTGGATGATGAAACCTTATCAACCAAAGCAAAAAAAGATGGGATATCAGAGTTAATAGATTACCATATAGAAAGAAAGAGAAAGGTTGAAGACTACAACGTATTTATGGAGAGTCTATCAGAAGTTTTGCCTAAATTTCTTTATAAAACTCTTGCACTGAATTTTTCTATTATTGATCCATTAACTCACAGTGAAGAGATTAAGCTAGCTGTTGCGTAAAAGAAATCGTTTAAATAAGTAGTGTAAGATAGCTAAAATTAAAAGGGAGGTTAGAATGGCAAAAAGTCCGGAAGAAAAAAAGAAAAAGAAATCTACCGGTTGGGATGATATACCCGAAAGTAGTAGATTTTCTGATTATCGTGAGTGCTACGAAAGGTATAGTTTTCCTAAAGGTGAATGGTCAGCGTTAAGACTGGTTGGAGATATTGTAACTCTGGATGTTCATTGGGTACCAACTTTAAAGAAGGACGGTAAAGAGACTGCCTTTGCCCAAGTGTGTAGAAAAAATTTAAGTGAGGATGAACCTTGCCCTAACTGTAAAGGAGGAATTAAGATTCAAAGTATAACTTTGTCTAATGCTATATTAAGAGACAAACAAGAAGACAAGCCGAACAAAAAGAAACGAAAGCAGCCCACAGACAAGAAGTTTAGAGAGAAAGACGATAAATTTTGGAGTCCTATTGGAGTAGTACAATTTCCTCCAGGGGCAGCCCAAAAAGTAAAAAATCTAGGTAGGTTAAACAAGGCTAAGGATAAAAAAACCGGAAAAACTAAAAACTTTCATTTAAACCATCCGAAGTTTGGTAGAGATATTTCGGTATTGTTTGATCCTACACAAAGTGGGTCGGGAATGTACGACATCCAGAGAGATGATAGAATGCCTTTAACATCAGAAGAAAAAGGTTACTTGCTTTTTAATCTGGAAAAGGTATTTGATCACATTCCAAAAGCATCTTCTATGGTAGAGTCTTTACAAAAGGCTTACAACAATGAGTTGTTCGATAATGAAAATTGTAACATGAAAGCTATTAAAAGTATAGTTAGAGGAAAGACGAACTTTGAAGAAGAAAAAGAGGAGGATTTGAAAGATATGGATTCTGAACAACTATTAAAATTTGCAAAGAAAAAGAAAATTAAGTTGAGCAAGAAAGAAAAGAAACTCAAAAAGAAAAAACTTCGAGAGCTGATTGAAGATCGCATGGAAAAAGACAATGACGATAACGATAACGACAATGATAATAACGATGATGATTTATCAGAAATGAGTGAAAAGGAACTCTTAAAATTTGCGAAGAGTGAAGATATACCTTTAAGTAAGAAAGAAAAGAAACTCAAAAAGAAAAAACTTCGAGAGTTGATTGAGTCTAGGAAGGGAGAAGACGACAACGACGATGACGACAATGACAATGACAATGACAATGATGATAGTTTAGATGAGGATTTAGACGAAGATCTAGACAATGATAATGACAATGATAATGACAATGATAATGACAATGATAATGACAATGATAATGATAACAATGACGATGATAATGATAACAATGACGATGACTTAGATGATCTTACTCCTAAGGAACTTCTCAAGTATGCTAAGAAAAAGAAAATCAAGTTAAGCAAGAAGGAGAAGAAACTTTCAAAAAAGAAACTTAAAAAATTAATAGAATCAAAAAACTAGTCAAGAACTGTCTAGGAGACTACTTGGGTACTAAAGATTGTATTAATTGTAGTCTTCTAGATAGTTGTATCAAGAAAACAGCGAGGTCAGTTAAATAATGGCAAAGAAGACTAAGAAAACAAAGAAGTTTGATATTTCCGACTTCTTTGATCTGGAAGAGAAAAAATCAAAGATGCCTTCAATAGAGGTTGCTTCTACAGCAGATATTAAAGAATGTATTTCCTCAGGATTTTTATCTTGGGATTTAGTTGTAGGAGGGGGGTATCAACGGGGCATGGCATATCAAATAGTAGGGCCTGAATATGCAGGAAAGTCCACAGGATTATTCCATTCTTTTTCTTCTGCTCTACGTTTTATTCCTAATCATTTGAAAGGAATATTTATAGATGTAGAAGGATTAGATCCAGTGTGGTTTGGGAATATATGTAAATGTAAAGATATTAAAAAGATTTTTGGCAAGAGAGATGAAGTAACTCATAAGTGGATTATCAAACCTCAGGTAAGACACTATAAGCCTAGTTTTGGAGAGCAAGGACTAAAATTTTTAAAACGGGTTTTGAAAAGACTACCTAATAAAGTATTAGTAGGAAATTACTGGTATTATGTCTGGGAACCTAGAGAACCTAAAAAGGTAAAAAAGACAGGAGGATATACTGCAACAGAGTTAAGAAAATTATTGAAAGGAAAATACAGTAAAAAACTTTACACTAAATATGGAAATTATTGCGTACCAATTAAAGACAACTATGCAGGTCCTGAAATACTTATAGGAGTTGATTCTTGGGCAGCAATGACTCCAGAGTCTATAGCTGAAGATGACTCCGGTGCAATGGCTCAACAGGCTAGGATGTTTGGTAAACACCTCAACGACATAAAATCTTTAATTTCAGCCAAGGGTTGTACTATGATTGGAACAAATCAAGTTAGACAAAACCCTGGCCAGAGGTTTGGAAATCCTGAGTACAATCCAGGTGGAAATACTCTTAAGCACATAACAGATTGTAGAATTAGAGTTCAGTCTGTTGCTAACCAAAATGGAAAAGGATTGACTGAGCTAGAAGGGACTGATGAATATAGATGGTTTAAAGTTAAGACAATAAAAAACAAGTTGTTTATTCCTTACAAAGAATCAAAAGGAAGATGGTGGATAGGTCATGGAGGGAAGTCTGGATTTGGAGCAGACATAGTTCAAGATACATTAGAATACTTAAAGATGACAGGACAGTTTAGAGGAAGAAAGAAAGGATTTCAAATCAAGTTAGTGGGAAAAAATAAGAAGTGTAAAAAGGTTTCTAATGTTACCTTTACTTATGACTCGTTTAAAAAAGCTATATTAAATCCAGGAAAGGTTAATATTCGTGAGTTATGTTTTAAGCAATTAAGGTCTGGAAGAGGAATGAAATTATATTCAACGGGTAGCGAAACTTAGGAGGAAAAATGGAAAGAATAAAAATGACGGTAGAAGGTTTACTTAATGACAAACCTATTTATGTTAGAAACAAGTCTAATGGAGATTTCTTATTGACACTCTATAGACAGGATGGGCACTCAGAACTTGTTCCTATTCCAAAAACTTTTATCCCAGTTTTAGTGACCAATTTTGCAGAACCTATTTTATTTAAAAGATCTTCAGATTTTAGAAGGTCGCTAGCTAAAGGTATCATAGAACTAATTCCAGAAAAAGAAGCATTAAAGGAGTTGTCAAAGAAGTCTTCTATGAGAGAACTAGAAAGGCTGCGACGAGACGAGTACTCAGAATTGGATTTTAGTAAAGACTCAGTAGTAACACCTCTTGAAGCTATCCAACAAATTGGAACAGACAATGTTTCTCTTAAAACCCGAGACACAATAACAAGAACTGATATCTCAGATGAAGACAAATTGTCTTTACTTATGTCAGAATTTAAAAGCGGAAGTCTTAAAAAGGAAGACTATGAATTTATTATTATAACCACAGACAAGAAATCTAAGTTAGCTAAATGGGCAGGTAAGAGGATTAAAGATATTGAATAATTCAGAAGAAAAATCTTTTGATAGTAGGTGCTCTAGATGTGGCTTAAAATACAAGCGACGAATAGACCCTCATGCGGGTAATGGTTGTCCTTATAAAAAAGAAGATACTCATGAATCTGAAAAACTTCAACAAACTTCTTCAATCCAGACGAGTCCCTCACTTTGCATTTTTGTCCTTTAACCCTAAAGAATTGTTTGAACACTATAAAGTATCTCCGGTTACTATCAAGAGAAAAATACGAACAGGGGCTCTTAAAACTTTACAAGTGGTACGTATATCTTCTAAAATTCAGAGAAGTATTTATAGATCTTTACGTAAGATGGAAAAGATTGAACCCTATGTGATAGGAGTCTCTTCTGCACCTAATGATTCTTTAGCACTAGAAACAGCAAGTCTTATTAACTATTCATTATTAAAAAGATTTCCTAATTTAGAGTGGAAGTGGATTAATACCAATTACAATTTAAAGGAAGTCGATGAAGTTGAACCGGATTTGGTGATACTTTATGGTGTTATTCCTCAGTATGAAAAATTATACCATATAAGGGGTATCTTAGAAAAGTATTCAAGGTCTCTTAGAATAGTAGTTGTGGGTGGAACTGATGCTATCAGCTACTTTGACAAGTTTTTAAGGTTTCCTCTTTCAGGTATGATAAACTTATCTAGTGTACTTAAACCTCATAATGAAACCTGGTACTCTCGAATTGAGAGCAAGAAAAATGAGAAGAATTTTCCTGTATTCTCTAAAGATATAGAGAGGTTAGTGAAAAATATAAAAGAAAATCTTGATACTACTATTAAACCTAATCGGAGGAAAATTTAATGCAGCGCAACTGGACTCAACATCTTCTCCTTAGGGCACTAACCATTTCTAAGAAAGAGTCAATAAACGAAAAGATAATTGCTAATCTTAGCGAGGAATATTTTTCAACTCCTCTTTACAAGATTGCATTTAGAAGACTAAATAATTTTTATTTAAAGAATGGCAGAATACTAACTTGGAAAGAGTTAATAGCTGATAGCTCTTTTCCTAGTTCTTTAAGAAGAAAGCTAAGAGCACGTGAGGTCAAGAGAAAGAAACTCTGCAAGTTTGACTCTTTTTTAATTCTGCCTAAGAACTATGATGAATACCAAAACATTTTAGGTTCTGTTTCTTATGATGCAAAACAAATAAAATTGATAGAGTTTCAGAACTACCTAACAGAAAATGTAGGTGAAAAGAACTCAGAGAAAAAACAAATAGATAATATCTTATCTCAGTGTAGTGCTACTGTTGAAAGCATACGTTCTTTAGGTGAAACTAGCTCTTACATGTTTGATGTAACAGATAAGAATGTAAGAGAGAAATTAAAGAAATTCTACAAGAAACTTAAAAGTGGTTTTTATTTACCTACAAATTTTTCCGATTTTGATAGTAGGAATTTGGGAATACCTCTTGACTCCTATTTTTTAATAGCAGCTAGAACCGGATGTGGGAAGTCAAGTCTTGCTTTACAGTTAGGTATAAACATGAAGCGGTTTGGTGCAAGAGTTTGTTTTGTACCTCTTGAAATGAGTATAGAACAGATGCTTATCAAGTTAGGAAGCAATTTAATAGAAGTACCTGTCAATAAGATAGTTGCAAACTTAAAGCATTACTATAAACCTATGATAAAAAGAATCAGAAAGTTTATAGGTAGTTCTGAAGACTCTTCCGAATGTTTTTATTTTTATGAACCAAATTTGTCGGAAACATTAGATCAATGTCTGTCAGTTCTAAAACCTTACAAATTTGATATTATTTTTATAGACTATATTAACTTAATGGCTCCTATGGGTGGCAAAGAAGATTGGAGAGCCCTAGACGAAGCAGGAAGATATGCAAAAAGATTTGCTACAAATAATCAAACTGTAATTTGTTTACTTGCTCAATTAGATGAAACCGAAAAAAGAGTTAGATATTCTAGAGCACTTGCCGAACATGCCTGTGTATCGATTAATTCATTTATTAATACTGGAGGTAAATTAAAAAAGGTTAAAAATATTGTAGAGCTACCTTTAAGTAAGAATAAAAAATATGAGAAAAAAGTCAAACTTCCTATTTCTACAGTAAATGGAGAAAGGAATACTAAAAAGGTTTATCATTTCGGTAGACAAAAAGTAAAAAAAATCACTACGAGTAAAGGCTATTCTTTGATCAGTACTGACATTACTCCTCTATTGGTTTTAAATAAAGACCTTTCCATGAGCTGGACGAAAATAAAGAATCTGAAGATAGGTCAAAGGGTGGCTATTAAAAGAAACTGCCCCTTCTCCAATAAGAATGTTAAGTTTGATTTTAGGTATATTCCTACAAAAAATGATCCCAGGCAAGTAATATTTGAATACTTACCAAACAAAATGACTCCTAAGTTTGCTAGATTGATAGGATATTTAATAGCTGAAGGTAGCTTTGGGGGTTATAGGGTTTTCTTTGGAAATGCTAGTAAAATTGTTTGTAATGATTTTACTAGATTGTGGAAAAAAGTATTTAAGGAAGACCGTCCTTTCTCTTCAGAAATGAAGAATAGGCAATATGAGTTTGTAGTTAACAGTAAACACTTATGTTCCTTTTTTAAGTATTTAGGAGTAGCCGGTAATTCTAGGACGTTTGAAATTCCTTGGTGTATATTACAATCAAGTAAAAGGTGTGCCCTTGAGTTTTTGAGAGGCTATTTGGAAGGGGACGGATCATGCAGTAATGGTGGCGCTACAGTCACCACTTACAGTAGAAAATTGTCCGAACAAATACAAATTCTTTTATTGAAGTTCGGGATTATCTCTTCAAGGAACCAGTATGAGGACAAGTGTAATAGAAAGAAAAATTTATCTCCAAAGCATTATAGACTGAATATTTGTGGCTATTCTATGAATAAGTTTATGGAGCAAATAGGTTTTATTACAGATCGCAAAAATAATAGATTTAGAGAGGCCATTAAAAGTGATACTGAAAACATTCCTTACATTGTTCAACTATTAGAATCTAAGAAACATGGTAGGAATCAATATACCTGTGAAAATGGTAAAAATAAGATGGTGGCTCTACTCAGTGTTGTGGGCTTAGCAGGGGGTACTAAGAATCTCAATCCTAAAAAAATAAATGAGAAATTCAAGAAAAATTTAAAATCAGCTTTTCCTACGATTTATAATAGATTGAAGTTGCTAGTTAAAAGCAAACTCTTTTTTGATGAAGTGGTGAAAATAAAGAAAGGAAAAGCGATCATTAGAGACTTTACAGTAGAAGAAACAAACACGAATACAATGTTTGATGAAGGGAATTTTATAGCTAATGGTTTTGTTGTCCATAACAGCAATGCTTGGTATTGGTTTGAAAGTAAAGAAGAGATTGCAGAGTTAAATGCAATTAAAATATATCAAAAGAAAGCTCGAAATCAAAACCCGTTTAGTTTTAGACTAAGTACTGGTTTAGCAATTTCTAGCTTTAAAACTTGTCTTAGAGAAGAGGGGTCAGAAAGAAATTATAAAAGAAAGAAAGGAATCCACAAGCTGGCAAAAGGTATGGACGACTTGCCTAGCAATTCAGATGTTTAGGAGACTATCATGGAAGCTACTATCAAAAGAGAAGATTTACAAATGGCTTTGAAGGCTGTTGTTAGAATTACAGGTAAGCCTAACATCTTATTTTTACAGACTTCAAGTAAAGGGACGTTATCTATTATCTCTAATTCTACAAGGTACTTAAGATATAGAATTAATGCTAAAAAAGTAAAACCAGGGTATGTATCTCTACATACTTCTATTCTCAATGGATTAACATCGCTTAGGAAGGATGTGATTTCTCTTAAAAAGAAGGGAAATTCGTTGATGATTGAAGGAGGAACTAAACTTAAAGTTTATTGTGCTGAATCTTCTAAAGATGAAATGACTCCTCCTGAGATAGACTCTCCAAAAGTTGTTTCTATTGAGTCTAAAGACGTAGGAATTTTCCGTAAACTTATAGAAAAGGTTTCATTCAATGCAATAGGAGATGATAATAATGTTGTGGTAAAACTTATAAACACAAATAAGAGTTTTATAATCGCAATGGCAGATGCAGTCCATTGTTCTTTTTATTATTATGATAAACCTATTTCAGAAAAACCTTTTAGTTTTATTACCTACTTAGATATGCTTCAAAGTATAATTCCATTTTTGGAAGATAAATCCAAACTTAAAATAAGTAATAATTTACTAATGGTAAGTAGCTTTAATCTTTTAACTACTTTACCTGCTTTACAGGTAGGAAGTGATATAATTAAGAACGCCAAAACTGCTCTTAGTAAAGACAACTATAAGAAAGGATCTGTAATATTTGATCTAAAAAAATTCGAGAAAGTGTTCAGTTCTATTAGTGTGGTAAGGGAAGGGGCTGATATATTAAAAATGAAAATAGGTTCAAAGAAACTAGGATTCGAGTTAAGAACAAGTTTTGGAGTATCTAAAGATTCAATTAAGTGTGGTAAAAACTCTGGAAAGAATATGTCTTTAAAGTTACCTGTAATCATGTTTAGGGATGTACTGAACTCTTGCTCTTTTGGAGAACAGATACAACTGAAGATAGGAAAACAAGAGAAATTTTTTATGGTAAGCTCTTCAGATAAGTATTATAAAGTTAAATCTATAGCCCCACTATCTTCAGTCCAATGATTTCATATAGAATTGAAAAAAAACAACTGCGATTTGCAGAAAAAAATTGGGATCAATTTTCTACTCGTATGATTTATCAGACTTCATGTGAAGCGAAGCTAGTTCCAAAATTACATGAGAGTATATTTGTGTACTCTATACATAAAATCAAAGCAGTTAGAATAATTCCTGAGTCTATTAACTCTACGTACTTTAAAGTGTTTAAAGCAAAAATAGCAGGTTTAGTAGAACCCGCAGGCTATGTTTTTATCCCTAATAGATTAGGTAAGAATAAGATAAAGTATTCTCCTGTATCTTTGATTGTTACTAGCGAAACCGCTACGGTAGATGCCGTTAGTAACTCTGAAAAACGGGTACTTTTAAAAAATGATTACCTAGAGATGTATTGGCTTTCTTGTGGGTGTGAGGTTATCACAGATCTAGGAGTAAAACTAGGAATTTCCTTATGAGGTAATAAAATGATTAATTTAACAGATGTTCAAAACAGTAAAGCAGAAAGACTTATTTCGATAGATAAAGTTGGAGTTAAAGATGTTCGCTATCCTATTACTCTTCGTATAAAAGAAGGGGGAATTGCAAATACTGTAGCAAAAGTTTCTATGTATGTTCATCTTTCTGAAAGATTCAAAGGGACTCATATGTCTAGATTTATTGAAATATTAAATGAGTATCATAACTCAATAGATTTACATATGATTAAAGATATATTAATAAAGTTACGAAATAAGTTAAACGCAGAAATATCTTATTTTGAACTAAGTTTTCCTTATTTTATTCAGAAGAAAGCACCTGTTTCTAAACTACCGGGTTTAATGGATTATAACTGTATCTTTAGTGGATTTATGAGTAAAGATCAGTATAAGTCCATGCTTGAAGTTGAAGTTAATGTAACTTCTTGTTGCCCTTGTTCTAAAGAAATTTCAGATAGAGGAGCTCATAATCAAAGGAGTATTATTTCAATAAAAGTAGATATGAGTGAAAGATCAATTTGGATTGAAGATATCATTAATATAGCAGAAAAGGCAGGTAGTAGTGAATTGTATCCATTATTAAAAAGACCTGATGAAAAATTTGTTACAGAATTAGCGTATGATCATCCAATGTTTGTGGAAGACATGGTAAGAGAAGCTACTTATAAATTGAAAGGGCAAGAAATTACTAACTTTCGTGTGGAAGTAACAAGTTATGAATCTATACATAATCATTCAGCTCATGCAACGATACAGGAAGGCAGGTTTGAAAATTATTCAAAAAATTTCTGAAAGTAAAAATCTTAGAGGAAAAATTTATCCATTTTGACAGTTTAAAGGGAAAGATAGCTTAATGTCTATGTCCATTCGTAATACAAAAAAATTTGAGAAAGCACTAGAAAAATTAAAACTAAGTCAAAAGCACTTAAAATCAGCTTTTAAGATGCAAGAGATTTCAGAACTTACTTCTTTTGAGTCTACTTATAAGAATGTGTTCAGATCTAAGTTGTCTACGGGTAACAAGATTAACCGTCTTCTTGATCTTTTATTAAGGAGTTCCGCTTATATGGAAAGACTTACTAATATTAGAAACGAGATAATTTTTCAGTCTGTTTCTTTTAATAGGCTAATGAAACAGATGATTAGACAGTTGCGAAAGCACAAAGATTTCAATGATTACTCAAAGAAAGATCAAGAAAGTTTAATGCAAATAGAATTAGGGGAATTTCTTGATTTTGACTACAAAATTAAGAGTTATCTTAATATAGTGGAGAATTCTTTAGACTATTTAAATAAACTTCATTATAATATCAAAGCGGTTCTCGGCCCGCTGAAAGGAAAATCTAAAGGTGACTGGACTTCGTGAAGAAGAGAAAGACAGAAAATCCGCAGAAAAAGAATTGATGAGGTTAAAGCTTAAAAAACTTCGAGAACTTCTTCCCAAATCTAAGATGTTCTATTCTTTTATTTCTAACTCTTTGGATGACATAATCAATTTTGAAATAGGTTTCAATTCAGCATTGTTAGAGTTGGAGTTTAGTGACGAGAAAGGTTATCTTGAGATAGAAAAAAAGACTTGGGTAAACGGATTACGCCAAAAGTTTTCAGAACTCATGTTCTTGGACAGGCTGATTAACATTACGGGTAATGTTTCTTTCAGAGATGAAATAATGAAATC
>Ga0307992_1000593_pt1 | contig 22676 bp, 23 predicted proteins | sample EllFjometagen133_FD_203162 | JGI IMG/M metagenome (GOLD analysis project Ga0307992, IMG submission 203162) | Marine microbial communities from Ellis Fjord, Antarctic Ocean - #133 | ecosystem: Environmental > Aquatic > Marine > Unclassified | place: Southern Ocean | collected 2014-10-08
GCAAAAAATTGTTGAAAATCCGGCTAAGCAAAAAAACCGGTTTACAAAGTATATTGTAAATTTAAGTGGTGCCGGAAAAGATATTGTTTTTTATAAAAGTAATCATACTGAAAGATGGTGGCTCAAGGTGCCTGTATCAAACAATTCTGCAAAAACTGAATTTATCGCATGTACATATAATGATTATATGAAGGCAAGCAATCAGGAAATACCAGATCGTTGGTGGAAAACCTTTCAGAAACAAGAATAACTTCCGTTTATCTAAAAAAAGAAACCCTTTATCATCCAAAATTCAATATCTGCCAAAATTATTCTGAGCTCCAAATTGATCTTCCCACTGTTACTCCGACATGTCGCTGACCATCAGAGATTAAGGAAATAAGCTACAGAAATTATCTTTGTCAACAATTTTCAAATAAAGGTCAATTTTATTCTACTTTTACAACCTATTTTATTTTTATCCGTATATCATCAATAATTGGAACATAACATAATTATTGTTCTTCATTGTTAATTTGATTGAAAATACTATTTTTACTAAACAAAAAGAAGATACATATATAAGTTAATTACAAAAAGGGAAGAAAGTTTGACAAAAAGAGTCAACATTATCACACTTTTATCATATATCTCCCTGATGTGCCTGGGACAACAGGATCCACAAATCAGTCAGATAATGTTTAACCAGATGTTTGTCAACCCTGGATATGCAGGAAGTAATGATATGATATGTTTTACTGCTCTGAACCGCCAATCCTGGGTAGGATTTGACGGAGCCCCCTCCACTACGCTTTTTCATATAAATGCCCCTTTTAACTTGTTTGGGGTTAACAGCGGAGCCGGATTATCAATTATGAACGACCAGGCTGGATTTAATGATAATATAAATATCAATTTCTCTTATGCTTACAAAATTGATCTTGCATCCGGCAAACTTGGTATTGGCCTGGGTTTAGGGATGATGAACAAAGCATTAGAGCCTAATTGGACAATTCCAACAAGCGATTATCATACTCCTGCCAGTGGCGACCCTTTAATACCTGAGAATAATGAAAGTTATTTAGCCTTTGATATGGGTTTTGGAGCATATTATAAAACCCGCGAATTTTATGTTGGCATTTCCTCTACTCATTTAAACGAGGCTAAAATTAAATATTCTAAAGGAACCCCTTACATGAAAAGACATTATTATATTATTGCCGGGTACCATTTGCCAATAAATAATCCAATGATTGAGGTTACACCCTCAATTTTTCTGTTTTCCGATGGAAGAACATCACAACTTAATATAAATACTAATGTTCAATACAATAAAAAATTCTGGGGTGGCGTTACTTACAGAGCAGGAGATGCCATTATCGGATTAGTGGGGATTGAGCTTTTTAACGGAATACGAGTTGGTTACGCTTACGATTTTGCAACTTCTGATATAAGAAAAAATAGTAGTGGCAGCCATGAATTAATGGTAAATTATTGTTTCAATCTTAACATAAACAGAAGTCCAAGAAGTTACAAAAGTGTAAGATTTTTATGATTATTAAGAAAAATTAATTTACTTGCGAAATAAAACTGAAACAGACATGAAAAAAATATTCCTTTTCTGTATTATTCTGGCAATGATAATTGTATTAACCAGCTGCGGAGGTTCCTCTCTCAACGGTGAGCTGGTGGGAGTTGATGGCAGAAAAAAATGGTATGAACCTGACCCATATGGAATGGTATTTGTCCCTCAGGGAAGTTTTAATATGGGTCCAAGCGATCAGGATCCTGCTTTTTCAATGGATGCATTCACAAAAACTGTAACTGTTGACGCTTTCTGGATGGACGATACTGAAATCACAAATAATGAGTATCGCCAGTTTGTAAACTATGTCAGAGACTCAATCCTGCGCTATAAGCTTGGAGATGCAGGAATTGAAGGGTTCTTTAAGGCAGATGAAAGCGGAGATCCCTACGATCCGCCTGTTATCGACTGGGAAATGGAAATTGATACAGAGGTTGAAGAAGTCGCTGATATTGTCGAAGAAATATATTATCCGGAAAACGAAAGATTTAATAACAAGAAACAGGTAGATTCACGGAAACTTATTTATACATATTTCTGGATCGATCTTCAAGCGGCTGCAAAAGAATCAAGCCGGTATAATCAGGAAACTCAGTCATATGATGGAGAAATATCTAATCAGGCAGGAGAAATTATCGCAATAGAGAATCGTTCATCTTTTATTATGCACGATGAAGTACCATGTTATCCTGATACGCTTGTTTGGATCAGGGATTTTACCTATTCTTATAATGAACCATATGCAAATATGTATTTCTGGCATCCCTCTTTTGATGATTATCCGGTTGTTGGTGTTACATGGAAACAAGCAAATGCTTTTAGCACCTGGAGAACAAATTATTTAAATGATTACCTTTCACAACAGGGTAATACCTGGGTTCAGGAATATCGTCTTCCTCTTGAAACAGAATGGGAATACGCTGCACGGGGTGGTTTAGATCATTCTATGTACCCATGGGGTGGACCATATATCAGAAATGACCTTGGTTGTTTTCTGGCTAACTTTAAAACATTACGTGGTAATTATATTGATGATGGAGCGCTGGTCGCAAACAAAGTTGCTTCTTATTCAATGAATGAATTCCAGTTGTATGATATGTCAGGCAACGTAGCAGAATGGACATCAGGTGCTTATGACGAATCAGCATATGTGTTCACTCACGATATGAATCCAAATTACCAGTATAACGCACGTGCGGATGAGTCTCCCGTTATGAAAAGAAAAGTAATACGAGGCGGTTCATGGAAAGATATTGCATATTACCTTCAGGTTAGTACGAGGGCATACGAATATCAGGATTCTGCAAAATCATTTATAGGATTCAGAAATGTTCGTTCATATATGGGTTATAAATAATTATTTTAAAATTAATAATAAAATTCAACTACTATGAATTTAACTGAGTTAGTACAAAGCAGCGGCTGGAAAAACTTTATGGCAAAGCTTTATGGCCTTGGCGCATCAGTGGTAATTGTTGGTGCACTTTTTAAAATTCAACACTATGCCCTCGCAGGGCCGTTTTTGATGATTGGACTTCTTACCGAAGCAGCCATTTTTTTCTTTTCAGCATTCGAACCACTTCATGAAGAGGTCGACTGGACACTTGTTTATCCTGAATTAGCTGGAATGGGGGATGATGATGAACTTTCCCAAATTCCAACTTCTGTTGGCAGAGGAAGTAGTTCTGCTTTAGAAAAGTTTGATGCTCTTCTCGAGCAAGGAGAAATTACTCCTGATCTTTTTAATAAGCTTGGAAAAGGACTTAGTAAACTTAATGATACTACCGAGAAATTATCTGATTTATCTGATGCAGGAGCAGCAACGAACGAATATGTAAATAATATTAAACAAGCTGCTACAACAATTAACACTTATACAGAATCATATGCTACATCAACTGAAGAGTTGAAAGATTCTGTTACCAAACTTTCCGGTTCCTACGATAAAACAGCTAACCTGATAACAGAATCAGGGAATAATTATCAGCAATTATCCGAATCCTTCTCACTTATTGAAGGTGGTAGTAAATCATATGGTGAACAACTTGAGTCTCTTAACAAAAATCTTTCTGCTTTGAATGCTGTTTATGAGCTTCAATTGCAGGGAACAGACAGCCATCTTAAAACCTCTGATGCTCTCTATAAAAACCTTGATGGAATGATGGCTGATTTGCAGGATACCGTTGAAGACACCAAGAAATATCGCGAAGAAGTTTCAAAGCTTGGCGAAAACCTGTCTGCCCTGAATACAGTATACGGTAATATGTTATCGGCTATGAACGTAATGGGTAAATAGTACAATATTTAGTTTTTATTTATAAACTTCATTCTTGAATTATGGCTCACGGAAAAGAAACCCCAAGACAAAAAATGATTGGTATGATGTATTTAGTGCTTACAGCTTTGCTGGCACTGAATGTATCGAAAGATGCCGTGGAAGCTTTTAAACTTGTTGACAAAAGTCTTACCAAAACTACTGAGAATTTTACTTTTAAAAATGATATGATCTACCAGGATTTTGATCAGGCTGCAAGTGAAAATCCACAAAAAGCAGGTCCCTGGAGAAACATTGCATACGAAGTTAAGGAACGTGCTAACGAGATGTTTGAATATATACAGGAACTGAAAATCGAGATCATTAAGACAGCCGAGGGTGAAGATAGTGAAGCCTTTACACCAGACGGTGAGATTGATGTCGAATTTATTAAAAAAATTGATGAAAATAATATCCCCTCACAGATACTTGTCGGGTCAGACCAGAATGGAAAGGGCTTTGACATGAAAGCTGCAATGGAAGAATACCGGATATTTTTACTGGATATAATTGGGAATAAGGATATTGCTGCATCAAATTCAATCGAAGCCAGTCTTGATACAGAAGATCCTATAGTTGAAGGAGAAAAGGTGCTTTGGGTTAATCATATGTTTCAGGCATCACCTCTTATTGCTTCAATTACATTACTTTCCAAATTACAAAGTGATGTTAGAAATACTGAAGCTGAAACTCTTAATTTCCTTCATCAACAAATTGATGCCAGCTCTTTTAAATTTAATAGCCTCATCCCAACTATAATTACTAATTCAAACTATATTATGAGAGGTAACGAATACCAGGCCGAGGTATTCATTGCTGCAACAGATACTACTCAACAACCTGAAGTATTAGTTGGTAAATTTGAAACTATTGTTGGTGCCAATGGAATTCCGGAATATAGTATGATCGGTACTGATTATGAAACATTAACTGTTGATGAACGCGGACGGGGAATATACAAGAGAAAACCTGCTAATCTTGGAGAGAAAACCTGGGGTGGATTAATTAGAATGAAAGCCCCTGATGGGAAGATAATTAGTTATCCCTTCGAAGAAAAATATACAGTTGCACCACCCAATGTGGTAGTTTCTCCCACTGCAATGAATGTTTTCTATGTTGGTTTGGATAATCCTGTTGATATTTCCGTTTCCGGGGCAGATAAAGTATCTGCCAATATGACAAACGGCACAATAAAAAGGGGAACAACCAAGAAGTATCGTGGCTCTTATATTGCAAACCCAACAACTCCGGGAAAAATGGCTAATGTTACAGTTACAGCCGAGGTTAATGGCGTAAAACGTTCATTCCCTCCCATAGCATTCAGGGTAGAAACAGTGCCAGACCCCGTGGCAAAAGTTGGTGGTAAAAACAGCGGGTCAATTGCAAGATCAATGCTAAGTGCCCAAGCGGCGGTTTTTGCTGAACTGGAAAATTTCCTGTTTGATATACATTATGATGTCACCGGCTTTACAATTGAAATAAACGATCGTGGGTTTGCCGTAACAGAACCATCAAAAAACAGTAGAATTACAACAGCCCAAAAAAGCTTAATTAACAGATTGAAGAGAAATGATCGTGTTGTATTTACCGATATTAAAGCAGTTGGACCTGATGGTCGTCAAAGATCTATTCCTCCAATTGTTCTTAGAATTGAATAATAAAAAACCTATTTTTGACATGAAAAAATTTAGAATAATATTTTCAGGAATACTTTTTTTAAGCATCGTGTTCGCTCCTGCCCTGAAACTTTCAGCTCAGGAATCTCCTGCAGGAGTAAAAGGCCTGTATAAGAAAGATATCAGGGATAAATCACCAATCCCTTACTCTCACCTGCGTGAAGCAGATGTTATGTGGTCAAAAAAAGTTTGGAGGGAGGTTGACCTTAGAAAAAAAATGAATCAGCCTTTGTACTACCCTACTACACCTATTGGTGATCGTATGAGTCTTATAAATATAATTCTCGCTGAAATTAAGTCGGGAACAGTAAATGCATACGATGCCGATGTTAGTGATGATATGACCGTTAAAGTCACTCAGGCTGATATAGATAGAAAAATGGGGGCTTCAAGTGATACAACAAATATCCAGATAGCCCCCGGTGTATTTAGGGATACTGTAGTTGTTAATGACCCAAAACCTGAGGACATTAAGCAGATCCGGATTATGGAAGAGTGGTACTTTGATAAAAAACACTCTAAGATGGATGTCAGGATCCTTGGTATAATGCCAATCCGGCACTTTTACAACAATGAACGTGGTGAATATCAAAAATTCAGGGTGTGCTGGATCTATTATCCTGATTTCAGAGACACCTTTGCAAATCATGAAATTTATAATCCTGATAATGACGCTCACCGTATTTCTTTTGACGATTTCTTTATGCAAAGAAGATTCTCCAGCGTAATCATAGCGGAATCAAATGTTTACGATAACCGTCAAATAGATCTGTATGAAACAGGGAAAGAGGCACTGATTGAAGCAGAACGTATAAAAGAATATATATTCAATATTGAACATGACCTCTGGGAATACTAATCAGTCCTCAGTCGACAGTCGGCAGTCAACAAAAAAGAAAATAATCATAAACATTTAATCATTTTATCATTTTATCATTCTATCATTCTATCATTTTATCATTCTATCATTCTATCATTCTATCATTCTATCATTCTATCATTCTATCATTCTAAATTTATTCTTTTATATGTACCCATCCCCCTTGCTAAGCTTTATGTCATTTACAAATTGCTTAATCTTCTGTTCGTCCCTTTTCTTGCAGACAAGAAGAATGTCGTCTGTATCAATAACAATATAATCTTCCAGGCCCTGTAATACAACAAGCTTATCATCCGGCGCTCTTATAATAGATCCCTTAACATCATAATCGAAAATAGTATTTCCGTTTATTGAATTTTTGTTCTTGTCCTTTTTTAATTTTTCGTATAACGAACCCCAGGTACCAAGATCCGACCAGCCAAAATCAGAACATAATACATATACATTATCTGCTTTTTCCATTATGCCATAATCAATGGAAATGTTTTTGCATTTTGAATATGTTTTAAGAATAAATTCGTCTTCTTTATCAGTATTATAAAATTTTATTCCTTCCCTGAATATGCTATCAACTTCAGTTAAGTGCTTGTTAAATGATTTCATTATTGAATTGAGCGACCAGATAAAAATCCCGGAGTTCCAAAAAAACTCACCACTTTCATAAAAAACCTTAGCCAATTCATAATCAGGCTTTTCAGTAAATGTTTTAACTTTATTCAGATTGTCACTTGTGCCTGCAACTTCACCGTTTGAAATCTGAATATATCCGTAACCTGTTTCAGGCCTGTCAGGTTTTATTCCAAGTGTTAATAATACATCCCTATGCATAACAAACCTAAACCCCTCTTCAATCCTGTCTTTGAACTGCTTTTCCTTAAGTATCAAATGGTCAGAAGGAGCAACAACAATACAGGCATTAGGATTAATCTTGTTTATCTTAAAATTTGCATAAGCAATGCAGGGAGCAGTGTTTTTCCTCAATGGTTCAAGCAAAATGTTGGATGGCATTATCCCGGGAAGTTGCTCCAGAACAAGATCCTTATAGGCAGTATTAGTTACAATCAGAATATTTTCTTTAGGACAAATATCAGCAAACCTGTTAAATGTCTGTTGAAGAAGTGTTTTCCCTATTCCCAGAATATCAAGGAATTGTTTGGGTTTTTGTGTGCGACTATAAGGCCAGAACCTGCTTCCTATACCTCCGGCCATAATTATACAATAGTTGTTCTTATTCATAATTCACATTTTTTTCAGTTTCAATTTACTGTTTTATTTTAATATTTTGTAATATTTTTCGAAAAAGTTTGATTTTAGATATCCTCCGATTATCTTCCGCTAAATCAATAATATTTATGATATTTGTATTTTTATTAGCAAACTCAAGTTCGTATTTAATCAGTATGAAGTTTTTTTACCACTTTGGAAAATATTTTATCCTCCTGTCAAAGGTCTTCTCAAAACCTGAAAAGAGTAAAATATACTATAAACAAACTCTTAAAGAACTTATTAGTCTGGGAATCAACTCTATTGGTATTGTTATAATTATATCCGCTTTTACCGGCGCAGTAATAACTTTGCAAACAGCTTATAATACTGAAAATCCTTTTTACCCAAGGTACCTGATAGGACTAATGGCACGCGATACTATTATCCTGGAGTTTTCATCAACTATGGTAGGATTAATCCTTGCAGGAAAAATTGGGTCTAGTATCGCCTCAGAGATAGGAACTATGAGGATAACAGAACAAATTGACGCCCTCGAAATTATGGGAGTGAACTCTGCAAGTTACCTTATACTGCCTAAGATTATTGCATTCGTTCTTTTTAATCCCCTGCTTACCATGATAAGTATAGCTGTTGGAGTATTTGGTGGCTGGATCGCCGGAACAGTAACAGGTGTGGTATCATCTGAAGATTATATATATGGTATTCAGTATGCATTTATCCCATTTTATATAACATACGCTCTTATTAAAACTGTATTCTACGCATTTATTATTACAACTGTCTCTTCATACTACGGGTATTTTGTCAGGGGTGGAGCACTGGAAGTGGGACGTTCCAGCACAAAAGCAGTTGTTTACAGTAGCATAATAATACTACTTTGCGATGTAATCCTAACACAACTGATTTTATCATGATAAAGGTAAATCATATATGGAAATCTTTTAACCGCCAAACTATTCTTAAAGATATCAGTGTTGAATTTGAAAAGGGGCAAACAAATCTTATTATCGGTCAGAGTGGTTCAGGGAAAACTGTTCTTCTAAAGTCAATAGTTGGCTTACTTGATATAGATAAAGGGGAGGTAAAATATGACGATGTTGTTTACAGCAAACTTAATTTTAAAAAAAAGAAGGAAATTAGAAAAAAAATCGGGATGCTATTCCAGGGAAGTGCCCTTTTCGACTCCTCAACCGTCGAGGAAAACGTTATCTACCCACTTGATATGTTTACTAATATGAGCTATGAAGAAAAAAGGGAGCGTGCGAATTTTTGTCTGAACAGGGTTGATATTTTAAACGCAAATCATCTCTTCCCTTCCGAAATTAGTGGGGGAATGCAAAAGCGGGTTGCTATCGCCAGGGCAATAGCCCTGAATCCTGAATACCTTTTCTGTGATGAGCCTGATTCAGGACTTGATCCTATTACAACACTTAGAATAAATAACCTGATTAAAGAAATTACTGATGAGTTTAATACAATTACTATTGTAAATACCCACGATATGAATTCGGTAATGGAGTTTGGTGAAAAGATTGTTTTTATCCATATGGGACAAAAATGGTGGGAAGGTACAAATAAAGATATCCTTCATTCAGAAAATGAAAAATTAAACGATTTTGTTTTTGCAAACCATATGGCTAAACGTTTGAAACAAATTTAAAGAATATGAATTTTTACAGCTATTTATTATCGTATATTTGTAATCTCTAAATGACCATTTTTACTCTACTTTGCTTTTATTAAGCTGACTGCCGACTGCCCACTGTGGATTGCCGACTGCCGACTGCCAATTGGTTAATTGCAATTTTTACGAAATATTTAATTCTACTTTTTATCACTTCTAAAATATATAATTTATGAAAAAGAAAAATTCCGGTTTCAACACAAAACTTATACACTTAGGAGAACTAGAAGACTCAATGGGGAGTGTAACTGTCCCCATTTTTCAAACATCCACTTTCTCTTTTAAAAACGCACAACATGGGGCCGATTGTTTTTCAGGTAAAGAGGACGGATATATTTATACCCGGCTTGGGAACCCAACTATAAATGCCCTGGAAGAGACAATAGCTGAACTTGAAAACGGATTCGGAGGAATTGCAACCAGCTCGGGGATGGGTGCCGTTAATTCCATTTATCTGGCTTTACTCTCACAAGGTGCCCACCTGGTAAGTACTGCTTCAGTATATGGACCCTCACGTAATGTAATCGAAAAACACTACAGCCGCTATGGTGTTGAAGCTACTTATGTGGATACCGCTGATCCTGATAATGTAAAAAAATCAATTAAGCCGAACACAAAAATGATCCTGGTCGAAACTCCATCAAATCCTACTATGCAAATAACCGATATCCGCATAATTTCAGAAATCGCACATGAACATGGAATTCCCCTTGTTGTGGATAATACTTTTTCAAGTCCTTATCTCCAAAATCCTCTCGACCTGGGTGCTGATGTTGTGTTCCACTCTATTACAAAATTTATTAACGGTCATGCCGATGTGGTTGGCGGCGTTATTGTAGCAAAAGAGGAAAAACTATATAAGCAAATCAGGGACATTATGGTAAATTTTGGTTGTAATATGGACCCGCACCAGGCTTTCCTTGTTCACCGCGGTGTTAAAACCCTTTCAATCCGCATTGAAAAAGCCCAGGAAAATGCTGCAAAAATAGCACATTGGCTCGAAGAACACCCTCTTGTTGAATGGGTAAAATACCCGGGGTTGAAATCTCACCCGCAGCATGAACTTGCTAAAAAACAAATGAGAGGATTCGGTACAATGATAAGCTTTGAATTAAAGGGTGGCCTTGACGCAGGAAAAGTTCTTATGGATAATGTAGAACTTGCAACCCTTGCTGTCTCTCTTGGCGGAGTTGAAACACTTATTCAGCATCCTGCTTCAATGACGCATTCAGGCGTTGACAGAGAAAAGAAACTGAAAGCCGGCATAACAGACGGGCTGGTACGGTTATCAATTGGTATTGAGGATGTAGAAGATCTGATTGATGATATTTCACAGGCTCTGGATAAAATATCCTGACTAAAAGAAATATAATCCTATAAAACCAATAATTAATCCAACCAGGATATTTATTAGCTTCATATAAATAAATCCTTTTCTTGATTCTGCAAGTAAGGGAATTGCCCCGTGTCCGTCCTGAACAATTGAGCTTGCTATTAATATGCTAAAGGGGATTGTGCCATTTACAAAAAGTGTGATAAAAACCAGATGCGGACCTGACTCAGGGATAATGCCCATCAATACGGCAATAATCAGTATTATATATTGATTATCATGTATCCAGCTACCAACATCCAGGTATCCCTCGATAAAATGAATAAAGAAAAATGTTCCAAGGGTCCAAAGAAATATACGAGGTAAATGTTTCTTTATTACATGCCCCCAAAGATGCTCTTTAAGAAAATGGTCAGGAACAGTTACTACTATAAATAATGTAATTAACGCTCCTGAAAAAAAAGTAATCCGCTCCCAATCCCATTCTTCAGGACCTAATTCTCCGGTTACAAGAAAAATTATGAAAAGTGAAAAGCCGATAATAAATAATGCCCGCTCAAAGCTTATGTGTCTTATTTGACTAATTAAATCATGCCAGGGAAAACAATTGCATTTTATCTCTTCTGCATGTATTTCAAACCCATATGATCTGTCGCTATCCTGATTTTCTTGCTTCGAGACAAACAAAATGAAAAACCCTGTAATAAGAGCCGTAGCAAAAACAATAATCGTTAATATTAATGCCTTTTCAGGCATCATGGCAAACATTACAAATGCCTCATCCCCAAAAGTTGCTATCATTGCAGCTACCAGGGCTGCAAAACCTACAACACGATGAGTGTATAAAGAAACAACCGTGAATGCACCAAGACAACCTGGAATAACTCCAAGAAATGCCGATAGAATAATCTGTAACCATCCCTTCTGCTGTAATTTGCGATTCCAGATACCCTGCGTTTGTACATTGATATAATCAATAATAAGCATCATCATCAGTACAAAACCGGTGATCATTAATGCATGCTTAAAAATATGTACACCCGATTGTAAATCCATATTATAAATATTGCACTAAAATTCTTCACCTCATCTCCTCATTACCTCATTACCTCATCTCCTCATCTCCCCGTCGCCCCCTCGCCTGGTCGCCTCGTCTTTTTTCATTCTTCCTTACTCAACTACTTACCTTTTTAAAACCTCTTCAATCCCCCCTTCTTATATGCTTCAAATGCATCTCTGACAGTCATCTGACCTGCTCCAACAAAAATTTTCATGCCCGACTTTTCTAAAACCGAGGCGGCATTACCTCCCGGACCGTTACCCGTGATTAAAATATCCGGATTAAGTTCAAATAATCTTTGTGCGGTTCGTGGTCCGGCTCCGTGAGCCTCATTTGCTACATCCCTGTTATCGGTAAATGTAAATTCATCCTTTTCATCATTATACATCAGAATGAATTCTGTTCTCCCAAAACGTGGATCTATCATAGAATCCCACTCTGTTCCTTTTGCTGTAAATACAATTCTCATTTTCTTATTGTTTTTATTTGTTCTTATTTGTTATCTGATAAAAAACACCTCTCTCCTGTTGAATAGTTTTTATCTTTTTATCTGCTTCTAGCACGTCAAGATATTTATTTATTTCATTTATATGTAATCCCAGAATTTTAACCAGGTCATCAACAGTGCACGGCCTTCTGAATATTGTCTCTAAAATTGCTGATTCAATGTCATCACGGAATGATTTTATCTCTTTTCGCGATGGGGCCGCAGCAATAATTTCAATGTTATCAAGTCCCCAGAAATCTGCTATTTGTTCCAATTCTTCTTTACCGGCAGCTTTAAGACTTGGAATAACCCCGGGTCTGTCAAGAGTGTTTAACTGAATGCTGTCAGGCTGAATTTTAATAAATGCCTCTTTCAATAATTCTAAATCCTGCTTTCTGTTATTGTATCCCGGAATAATCAGAACCTCCAGCCAAATTTTACCCTTGTATTCTTTTCTGAATTCAATAAGACCATTGATATAATTTTCAATATTCAGCGAATGAAAAGGTCTGTTTATTTTTCTGAAAGAGAGGTCTGAAGCAACATCTAACGATGGCAATACAAGATCAGCATCCAGTATCTCTTCTCTTACCTGTTTATTATCAAGTAATGTTCCGTTTGTCAGAACAGCTACAGGAATATTGGGATAATTCTGTTTAATAAATTTCAATATATCGCCAATACGTGAATTAAGAGTAGGTTCTCCCGAACCCGAAAAAGTAATATAATCAAGTGCCGGTTTATTACCCAGAAATCGCCCTAACTCCTGAATTACTTCGTTATATGGAACATATTCAGCTCTTTCTGTTGTTAACTTAGTAGTAGCTCCACATTCACAATAAATACAATTAAGTGAACATACTTTATGGGGAACAAGGTCAACACCTAAGGACATCCCCAATCGCCGCGATGGTACAGGACCAAATAAATATTTGTACATAATTTTATTTCTATCAGAAGTTCAGTGTTAATTTGTTATTAGTTAATGCCTTGTCAACTGCCAACTTTTCTTCTCTCTTCACTTTTTAATTTTTAATTTCTAATTTACACATTAATTCCTTTTAAAACAATATCGTTTTCTTCAACATTTAAATCGTTGGCAATAACAAAGCATTTTGCTTTCAAAAGGAAAAACACCGGTTGATTAATATCTGAAAGACCTTCGTAATTCCCCTGCCCCTTACTTATAATCATTTTTGAGCTATTAAATCTCTCAATAAATTCATTATTACATAAACGTAAAATAACCGCAGGGGCTGTTGTTCCTGAAGATATAATTTCAGCAACCTCATCTATTCCTGATGCAATTGCATCTTCCTCTGTTACGTCATTTATAACAGGTATTTCTCTTACTACATATGTTACCGGCTTATTTAATTCTTCAATAAGAATTTTATCAAAAACCGATTCCCCGGCATTATCCCCAAGATAAAGAACAGAATCTGCTATTTTTAGTTGTTTTTCAAACTTTTCAAAATCACAGATAGCAAAGTCTTGCTTTAAGATTTTACGCACATCTTCAACAAGATTAAATTTCTTGTTCACTCCCAGGTCAATAACATTCCCGGCTATAGCTATACGAATAGCCGTTATCAATGAATTATCAGACTCTTCAACAATCTTTTTTAACTCCGGATATAAAGATAATGCTTCTTCAATATTCGCCTTCTTAACTTCTTTGTACGGATCGGTTACTCCGGTTATTTCTCTTACTTTCCGGTAAATGATCTCGCCCGTTTCAGGAGGGGTATTCTCTAATGGAATATCTTTCATCATCGCACCTACAGAATCAAGCAGTTTTTTTATTATCCGCTCATCATCAGTCGCTATTCTTCCTGCACGCAAAGCCTGATCCATCATACAAGGCAAACAATCTAAAAACGTTTTCATCTTTTTAATCTCTTTTTATTCTACATTCTTCCCTCATCACCTCTTCATTCTTCACTTCTTCTCATCTTCTCTCATCGCTTCTTCTCTTCTCTCTTCACTTTTGACTTTTGACTTTTGACTTTTGACTTTCCTTATTTTTTATTTCAAAAACATTTCCGCTTTTGTCTTTTAAAAATATCAGATCAAATAAATCTCTTTCTATCCTTATACATTCATAATTTTGTTTCAGGGAATTTTCAACAAGCATTTCCCGGTCGTTAACTGCAAAGCAGACATGTTCAAAGCTGTGTTTGCTTTGTCCGTGTAAAACAAACATCTCCAGACTAATATCATCTTTTTGCAGAAGGAAAACAGAAATTTCTTTATTAACGCCAAAAATCTTATTAGCAAGAACCTTATTTAAAACAAAGTTTTTTACCTCTTTCATCCCTAGAATATCAAGATAAAAATCCTTAATATCAGCAGGTTCAGAAATTGTTAATGCAATATGTTCTAATTTCATCTGTGGCTTTTCAAATTTTTAGTTTAATGTGATTTCTCTTCTCTTCTCTCTTCACTTTTTAATTTTTAATTTTTTAAATTTATATGTTTCCTTCTCTCTCCCTTTTCCCATTCATCCAAAATAACTTTAGAGTTCTCCATAATAATATTTATGCTATCTGAAATAGTATTATTCATTAAAACACAAACAAAATTTTTCCTGATTCTCTTAATATTCGGCCCATATACTTTGGATACAACTACCTGAACATTCTCTTGTTTTAATAAACTGGTAACCCCCATTGCTTTTCCGGGATCAGCATGTGTCTTTTCTTCTATAACCGTGGTGGTATTATTAATTCTTTTAATAAACTTTCTTTCAGAGGTAGTAATATCATAAATATCATAATAGTCATTATCTCCGAAATGCCGGTTTGTAAATGATTCTCCATCACCTGTTGCAAATGCTGTTTTCATGTCCCTGTTTTTACTGCCTGTTTACTATTTGAATTACTTTCTCCCAGCTTTCCTTAACAATTTCCTTTAGATTACTCTCACCATATTCAACAATGGTTTTTCCATAGGTCATGGCAGTTGTAAAAGTTTCATCGTAAGGCAGACTGGAAATATGAATAATGTTTTCTTCCTTTAAAAAATCTTCTATTTCACCGGATACCTGCAGGTTAAGATCAGATTTGTTTATAACACAACCGGCTTCAATATGGAATTTTTTTACCAGTTCATAAACCCGTTTTAAATCGTGTAAGCCTGCCACCGTGGGTTCAGTTACCAGAATAACAAAATCAGCACCGGATAGTGAAGATACCACCGGACATCCTGTCCCGGGAGAACCATCAATAATTATATAATCCTTGTTGTTTTCTTTTGCAATTTGTTTTGCCTCATTCTTAACTTTTGCAACAAGTTTACCCGAGTTATCCGCACCAATACCAAGCCTGGCATGTACCATAGTGCTCCCAACTTTTGTAGTTGAAATATACCATTTACCAACATTCTGACTTTCATTTGTTATCGCATCTTCAGGACAAACCCGCGCACAATATCCACATCCTTCACAGTCCAATGGTTGAACAACGTATAAGTCGTTAATAACAGGAATTGCATCAAATCGGCAAACATCAGCACATTTCCCGCATTTAGTACATCGATCCTGATTAATCACAGCAATTTCCCCACTAAAAAAATCTTCGGATTTTGCAAAATCAGGCTGCAAAAGCAAATGCAGATCTGCTGCGTCTACATCACAATCTGCAACAACCACATCATTTTCCTCCAGGTAGGCAAATGATGCAGTAATAGAGGTTTTGCCCGTGCCTCCTTTCCCTGAAATAACAACAATTTCTTTCATTTGTATAAAGCTATATTAAGCTTCTGTATGTTAGACATTTGTAAAAATATACTTCTCAATCTCTTCAAATTGATGTTTCACCTCCGGAATTTTCTGATAGATCAATTCGCCGCGTGAATATAATTCAGCTATACGGCGACTATTAGGAATTTTTGCTATTAAATCTATGTTTTCTTTCGTGCAATAATTTACTACATCATCATTCCCTATACCATAACGATTCACAACAACACCAAATTTCTTTTTCAGATCCTTTAAAGTATCAACTGCCAGCTTCAGATCATGTAACCCAAAAGGTGTTGGTTCGGTAACAAGAATAACAAAATCTGCATCTTTTACGGCTTCAATTACCGGACAAGATGTTCCCGGAGGCGAATCATATATTTTTAAAGCCTCTTTGTGGAAATGCTTATCAATATATTCTTTAGTTTGAGAGATCAGTGGCACAGCTTGTTCCTGACCTATATCAAGACGACTCTCTACGAAAGTTAATTTATCCTTTTGAAAATGGCTCAACTCACCCATTTTTTTCGGAACCATAGGCAGGGCATCAACAGGACATAATTCCGAGCAAGCATAACAACTATGGCATAACTCGGGAAAAATCATTATCTGATCCATTAATTGAATCACCGCATTGAAATTACATACCTCCTGACATAATCCACAAAGAGTACATTTTTCCTGTTCCCATTCTGGGATCATATTATACTTATCCTCTTTATGAACAGACTCCCCTTTAATAAACAACCCGGAATTAGGTTCTTCAACATCCAGATCTGTTAAGATCACTTCACCTTTTTCCGCAAAAAAACCAGCCAGATTTGTTGATAGTGTTGTTTTGCCTGTTCCGCCTTTCCCGCTTGCAATTGCTATTTTCATTATTAATGATCACAAAGGTTCTGACCGGTTTCAAGTTGATCTTCCATGTATTGCTTAACAAGTTGTTGTGGTGAATCAGAATTCACACCAACACAAACCTCTATACTGTTTTGGGCAAAAAGATCTTGTGCCCTCTGTCCCATACCTCCGGAAATAATTACTTCAACACCATGATCGGCAAGAAACCTGGGGTAAACTCCGGGTTGATGCCCAGGCGGATTAATATATTCTTCTCTTACAACTATATCGTCTTGTATTTCTACAATTGCAAATTTCTCACAATGTCCAAAATGCTGACATAACTTTCCGTCAACTGTTGGTACAGCAAATAATTTCTTCATATTCGTTTCGTTTTTTGTTTTATAATATTAATTTGTACTTTAGGATAATTCGCCCCCTCGCCCAGTCTCACAGTCGCCCCCTCGTTCTTTCGTTCCATCGTTCTTTCGTTATTTCTTCAGCAATTCTTCTCTTATCATTGTATTTCCACATTCGGGGCATTTTAAGTTTGTGCATTTCTCACCCTGCTGATGTTGTACTTTTGCTCCGCATTTTGCACAAACGCAGTAGCCTCCTATGCCAAACGCTCCACCTTTATTACGACCAAGGCCTCCGCCAAGCCCCATGCCTCTGCCTTGTCCACTTTGACCCAGACCTCTGCCCTGTCCACCTTGTCCCAAACCTCTGCCTTGTCCTCCCTGTCCTCTGCCACTGCCTCCTCCCGAATTTTTATTTCTTCCTGAATTATTCATTTTTATTTCCTCCTTTTTTTTGGTTTCTATTTCCTTTTCTGTGTGAACAACATTTACCGTGTCCGAATCCACCTGCAAAATTAACAAGGTTTCCGGAATTACACGCCGGACATTCAACAAATGCTGCATTTATATTTATTTTAAACATATACCCACAATCATTACAGCGAATAATATTTTTTCTAAAATGAATATTCCCGCCTTCTATTGTTAGTAAATTCCCCTGTATTATTAAATCTGCAACCTTTCTTCTGGCTTTTTCAATTAACCTGGTAAAAGTAGACCTTGATATTTCCATCTCATCAGCAGCTTCAGCATGCGACAAACCAATATAGTCAGCCAATCTAAATGCCTCGTATTCATCAAGCGAAAGTATTGTCTGTTTTAATAATTTACCCGCAACCCCAATGGGTTTAAACTCCGAAAAAAGAGGTGGCATTTGAACAATTCTATCACTCCTGGGCCGAGGCATACTTAATAAATTTCTTTGCTTTCCGTCACAAAGATAATGCACATATGTGCAATATCCAAATTTTTCTCTGATATTTTTTGTATTAGAAAGCAATCTGTTAGGGTTAACTGAAAAGGTTACGACAGTTTCTTTTTATGGGAATACTAAAAACGGGGAACTTCGCTCTTTGTCTACTTAACTATCTACTTCTTACTTCTTCGCCCTCAGTGGATCAGGGTACAATAAAAAGATATCCCTTGCCCTTCAGTGTTTTTATCTGAACCGATGGGTCTTCATTAAAATACTTGCGGAGTTTACGGATATATACATCGAGATTGCGTGAATTAAAAAATGAATCGTCACCCCAGACCGACATTAACAGATTCTTTCTATCCACAATCCGGTTCCTGTTGGCCGCCAGTACAGATAATACCTGCATGTCACGATGTGATAATTTGAGTGTGCCTGCCGGAGTAACCAATTCAAATAATCCCGGTGTAAACCTGCACTCCCCAAGCTGTATTTCCTCAACCGGCAGATCTACCTGCCCTGAACCATTATGTATCTGAAGCTGGTTCTTTATCCTGATAATTAATTCTTCAATGCTAAACGGCTTCCTGATATAATCGGTACCTCCTGAACTAAAACCTTTTATTACATCATTGGTCTCAGTTTTTGCTGTTAAGAAAATTATTGGCAACTCCGGGTACAGACCCCTGATATTTGTTCCAAGAGTATAACCGTCTATATTTGGAAGCATAATATCAATTACACAAACATCCGGAGAAAAGTTCTCAAAAGCAGCCATTACCCTGGAACCATCCGTCTCCCAGCGCACATCAAATCCCTCCCTCTCAAGGGTATCCCTTACAATTTTTCCGAGGAACTGCTCGTCTTCAATATATAATATCCTGCTACTCAACTTTTTCTATTGGAATTTTAATTGTAAATGAGCATCCTGTCTCATTATTGTGTACCTCAATGCTTCCTCTGTGCATCTCAACTATTAGTGCAGCAAAACTAAGGCCCAATCCATATCCTTTTACATTATGCAAGTCCCTGGCAGGTACTCTGAAAAACTTATCAAACACCTTCTTTCTGTATTCTTCAGGAATTCCGGGTCCATTATCAGAGATTATAATCTTTGCATGTTCTTTACTTTTAGATAATGATATCTCGATTTCCGGATTACCATTTCCGTACTTAAGGCTGTTATCAAAAAGGTTTATTATCACACCCTGCAAATAAAGAGGGTCAGCATTAATCAATAGTTCATCAGGGTGATCAAAATTTACCTTTGCCCCGACCTCCTCTATTCTTGGACGAAGTGAATTAACAGCTTCCTGCATCAGCAGTACAAGATCCAGCTCCTCAAAACGCAGAATACTGTTATCCTGCTCAATAACAGAATGATCCAACACCTTCGAAATAAGCAATTCCAGCCTCTTTATCTCTTTACCGGCCATTTCAAAGTACTCCTCCGCTACAACCGGATCACTCTTAACATTATAGTTCCTCAGTGCCTCCAGAGCTACTTTAACCGTTGAAACCGGAGTTTTTAATTCATGTGAAATATTACTGATAAAGCTGTTCCTCATCTCATTTAACCTCAACTGCTTCATAATATTTCTATATGCAAGGAAAAATGCCGAAGCGGTCAGAATTATCAATATCAGGGCAAATATTATTTGAGGAAATATCTGCCCATACAGATATGAACGATGATTTCTTATTAATGCAGTTGGAAGGCCTAAAGCCATATTATTCAATACCAAATATTTCCGTTCGTTGCCTGGTTCTTCTGTGTCAACTGATGCCGTAGTCCAAATTGGGGAAAAATTAAAATTGTGCTCACCCAGCCGTGATTCAAAATCAGAAACAAACAAGGCAGAATCAAGTCTGTGTCCAAATCCATTTAAAAACTCCTTGTGTTTTCCTAAACTGTCATTCGATAACTGAACAAATAATTTTACACTTCGCAGAAGCATATCGTCATCCAATCCCTCGCTTTCCGCGTTAAAAGACTTGACATCTGATGTGTCTTGTGATGAATCCAGTCTTATAGTAACTATTCCCTTCCCATCCTTATTGCTTTTTCTGAAAGGCATGGATCCTTTTACAATTTTTAATGAATCAGCCATCACAATAGCCCCGGAATGATAACCATAATTATAGTAATGATTAATTGAATCATTCATTGCCGGCTCAATAACATTCTTAACCAGCATAGAGTCAATAGTCACATTATATGACTTTTGATAATATGAATACATCTCCTTCAATAATGCATTCTTTTCAAGCTTATACTGACTGTTTAGCCAGTACAAAGCAAAACAGATCAGCAAAAGCTGACTCATTACCATCAGAATAAGTATCCACTTATGTTTAATTTGTGTTCTCATTATACTAATCAGCACAAATATAATATGATACAATGTACAACCAACCGGTATTAACCTTTATTAACCTTTATTCACCATCACTTAACCTTATATAAACATTTGTCTTACTACTTTTGGTCCCAACAAATTATTCTATCAAATAATTTACTAACATAAACATTTTAACCATGAAACGAATTTTACTTATCTGCACATTATTACCATTTGCCGGTTTGTTTGCTTCTTTTGGGCAAACAGAACAAACAGGTACTGTTGTATTTGAAGAAGTTGTTAAAATTGAAATAAAGCTTGAAGGTGAGATGGCTGCCATGATGAAAGACTTTCCTAAGGAACAAAGATCAAACAAGGTGCTTTATTTCAGCCCTGAAGCTTCGCTCTATGAAAAAGCTAAAACTGAAGATGCTGGCGATGCAGGCGGATTTGGACATTCCTCCGGGAATATGCGTTTTATGATGTCTGTACCGGAAAATAAAGTATTCATAGACCTTGAGAATAAAAAAATTCTCGAGCAACGTGAGTTTATGACCCGAATATTCCTTATTAAGGCAGATATGCCGGAGAAAAAATGGAAAATATCCGGTGAACAGAAAACGATCCTTGATTATCCATGTTTTGAAGCAACACATACCGATACCGCAGGAGTAATTACCAGGGTATGGTTCACGCCATCAATCACGGTTCAGAGCGGCCCAGCCAAATTCTGTAATCTCCCGGGACTCGTTCTTGAAGTAAACATTAAAGATGGTGAACGGGTTTACATTGCTCAATCAATCAACTTTGATCCACTTGATAAAAATACTTTGAAGAAACCTAAAGAGGGTAAAAAAGTCTCCCAGGCCGAATTTGATGAAATTGTCGCTGAAAAAATGAAGGAGATGGGCATAGATGGCCCTGGCGGTATTCATGGCGGAAGAACTATGACGATTAAAATAAAAAAATAACCTATGCGGGCAATAATAATACTATCCCTGCTCACTATATCTGCTACTGCATTTGCACAGTCAAACAGCATAAAAGGTGAGATACTGAATGAAAATGGAGTAGCTCTTATCTCATCAACTGTTGTATTACTCAACCCCGCAGATTCAACAATGCAGTATTTCGGGATCAGCAGCACAAATGGAGAATTTGAGATTAAAGGCATTAAACAAGGCACCTATCTGTTACAAGTTGCATTTATTGGATATGAGACTATTTACATTAATGTCACAATCCCCTATAAGGATAATGGCAACCTTGGTCCGATTCCAATGACCCCAAACCCGGTATCAATTGATGAAATAAAAGTTGCCCGTGATAGAATTCCTCTTAAAATAAATAGAGACACACTGGAATATGATGCCAAAGCTTTCAAGGTTGCTCCTGATGCAGTAGTTGAAGATTTACTGAAAAAATTGCCGGGTGTTGAGGTCGACCGTGCAGGAAATATAAAAGCACTTGGCGAGGATGTTAATAATGTGCTTGTGGATGGAAAGGAGTTTTTTAGTAACGACCCGAAGGTGGCAACAAAGAACCTGCCGGCTGATGCACTTGATAAGGTTCAGCTATACAACAAAAAATCTGAGGAGGCTGAATTTACCGGTATCGATGATGGGACAAGAAATCAGACACTTAACCTGGTACTTGATGAAGATAAAAAAGATGGTGTCTTTGGTGAGCTTATGGCAGGAGGCGGAACCGGGAAACATTTCCAGTCAAATGCTAAAATCTATAAATTCAATGAAAAATCCCAGATTGCCGCCCTGGGTATGATGAATAATGTAAATAAATTCGGTTTCTCAATAGGCGATTACCTCAGTTTTACCGGTGGAATTGCAAACATGAGTCACGGAGAAGGTAATATATCTTTGGGTAGCGGTAGCTTCCCAATTAACTTCGGCGAAACGATTACAGGTTATTCATCATCAGGTGCCGCCGGTTTCAATTATTCTTATTCAAGATCGAAAAACCAGAGATTCTTTATCAGCTACCTTGGAAATGGATCAAAAAGGGAATTGAACGAAAGAACAAAAACAAACAGCTACAGGAAATCTGATGCCTACTTCCAGGATGATAATACGGATCAGGTACAAAGAGATACTGCCCATAATATTAGTTTTGGTACACGATACCTTTTCAAGGAAACAAATAATATCATTATAAATGGTGGAGTATCGCTTAACACCGGGTATATTCCACTTACTTCAACACTTAGCTCTTACCTGAACGATGTCCTTGTAAACAAC
>Ga0307992_1000594_pt1 | contig 22672 bp, 13 predicted proteins | sample EllFjometagen133_FD_203162 | JGI IMG/M metagenome (GOLD analysis project Ga0307992, IMG submission 203162) | Marine microbial communities from Ellis Fjord, Antarctic Ocean - #133 | ecosystem: Environmental > Aquatic > Marine > Unclassified | place: Southern Ocean | collected 2014-10-08
ACGGCTATTATCAGATAACGGTCCTTGCTATATCTCAGGTGAATTGAAAAAGTATCTCAAGACCCGAGAAATGGATCATACTCGTGGAGCTCCTTATCATCCACAGACTCAAGGGAAGATCGAGCGTTATCATCGTAGTATGAAAAATGTGATCAAACTTGATATCTATTACCTACCGGGAACCTTGAGGCAGAGATTGCCAAATGGATAGAATACTACAATAACGAGAGGCTACACGAGTCGCTTGATAACGAGACTCTGGCAGACATGTACTTTGGACGAAAGGAGAAAATATTAGCAAAGAGACAAATCATAAACAAAAACGATTCTCGAACGGAAGCGAATCAACCTGAATCTGAAGCACTTAGAAGTGCTTGCATTATGCTCTGGACAATTCGAAAGTGTCTCTTAGAAAATTGGCCTAATTGCTCCAAATTGTCCTGACAGGATACATTCAACAATGAGGATTGCAACGACTAGAATTGATGTGATTATTTTCATGCCAAAGAATGTATTTGCTGAAAGTGAAATGAGTATAAAAAATCAAGCCGTGCACTCAAAAGAATACCTATCATCAATCACTTCACCATTTAGATTTCCGACATCTAATAATTAGGGGTGTATCAATGAATCTCAGAATAATGTTCTCAATGTTCCTCGTCGCAGCAGTTCTTTGTTTAATCTTTTCTCCATCAGATTCTCTGGCTAAAGGTCAATCCGAGAAAAACCTTACCGTAAAAGTGGACTTTAATGACGAGGATGGAATGCTCTATGGCCAACGCGTCATGCAAATCTTTGCTGAGATTACTAACAATTCAAGTGATACTGTTTCTATGTGGATTGAATGGGAAATAGAAACGGATGATTGGCGTCCTCTCATGAAAATTAATGTTTCCTTTGAGACCCTGCCAGGGCAGACCCGCAATGCATATTGCCCCTGGTTTGAATTGCCAGGCCCTGGCTTTTACAGGTATACGGCAACCGTTACCACAAAAACAGAAGAGAGATACCAAGCGGACAAGGTGATAGGTGTGGATCCTGAGCTGATCACCAACGAGGTGGAAGCAGAAGACGATTTTGATGCCTTCTGGACAAAATCCATTAATGCTTTAAAAGCCATCGATCCGGATTTCAAAGTTACCAAGCAAAAAAGAGATAAAAAAGCCAAGACAATATTGTACAAGGTTGAAATGAAGAGTTGGGACGGTATCACCGTGCGCGGTTGGCTAGAAGTCCCCAAAAAAAGAGGGAAGTACCCTGCTCTACTCAGAGTCCCGGGATATAATGGGAATCAAAAACCCATTGATAAATATGATGATCTCATCGTCTTTTCATTTAATCCAAGAAGCCATGGAGAAAGTGATGATGGTCCAGAGCCAGACACTGATATGTGGCTACGTGGACTGGACTCAGAACAAACTTATTACTACCGTGGATCCTATCTGGATTGTATTCGAGCTGTTGACTTTCTGGCCAGCAGAAAGGATGTCGATCAGGATAGAATTGCGGTATGGGGCGGTAGCCAGGGGGGTGGTTTTAGTTTTGCCACAGCTGCACTGGATGACAGAATAGACCTATGTATCTCTGACATTCCCTGGTTATGTGATTGGGATAATTATTTTGCCATCACACATTGGCCAGAAATTGGAGACTGGTTAAAGGAGCATCCAGAACAAAATTGGAATTCGATGTTAAAAAATTTGAGCTATTTCGATACAAAAAATATGGCTGCCTCTATTGATTGCCCGGTCATGATGAATGTGAGTCTTCAAGATCCGGTTTGTCCCCCCAAAACAAGCTTTGCCACTTATAACCTGATTAACAGCCCTAAGGAATATAGGATTCATACATACTCAGGTCATTGGCAACCAAAGTCTCACTATAACAAAATGTTTGTCTGGCTCAGATCGAAATTCAAAATGGATTAGTGAATCGGGTCCCTCAAGAATTGCCGTCCAACCAGGCCACAATGACATCCCCATGACAGTCCTTGGGCTTACAATAACAGCCAAGAACTTTGCCTTTTATTTTCAACACAGATGACCTGAACTCAGGATCCGATTCAACTCTGTTCATAAAATCTCTGGTGAAGTGTTCAATGCAATCCTTGCGGTCATGGGTCTTCTCACAGATTTTGCACCATCCGATGTGATGCGGATTCCCCAACCATCCTTCAACGCCAGCGTCAATACTATCGGTCAACATGTGAGCGTACTTCACAATCCCCCTACCGATGTATACTTCACAAGTGTCTGTGGCAATATTCACAACAGTTGTTTTTGCCTGAATCGTAGTTGCCATCAATAGTACACTAGAAAATAAATGAAGTAGAAATTTAAAGGCATTCACTGAGTTAGTTGGCTGCATTCAATAAATTATAGTAGGGCAAATAAACATCATTTTCTGCACTTGCACTTCTAAGCATATCAAGGACCAGAGGCCATTCCTGTTCAAATTTCATCAGCTCTTGCCTGGCTGATGAGGGGTTCATATCTATTCGATGACCCGTTTGGGCAACTCTGACCATGAGATCATTTGAATATGTTGATTTATCCCAATTATGCCGTGCCAGAAATTTGATGAATCTGATCATCTCATCGAACTGACCCTGCTTACCAGAGAGTAGCTTCACATCATACTTTGGTAGCTTCACTTTTATTGTGATTTCTTCATCCATAGGAAAGCTCTTCGTCTCTATTACTGTGGTTAAGTTTTGACCCTCATAAGACCACTCAACTTGCTCACCATTGATAAAGACTTCCTCCGGTGGAAGCGTCAATGCGAGTTTGATGATGTAGGACCGGGTCTTTTTCATGCCCTCAAATTGACCTGAAGTAGCTCCAATTTTGATGGACATATCACGACGTTTCTGTGAATAATCAACCGGAGTCGTTGAGAAGGCATTATTTATATAATCATTGGTATTGCCATGATCATCATAAATTGAGGTAGAACCTGACTTGCCAGGATAAATAGTCAGAATCATTGGGTCTGTACCATATTCACCCGAAGTTTCATTCCTGGAAGCATTTGGAATGATTGCCCCCGCTTTGACATGCAGCGGGATTTCATTCAGTGCAAATGATCGTTGGTGAATCATATCCCCATCCAGAATCGTACCTGACATCAATTCGATCCACTCACCTTTTGGGAGCCAGATGTCCTTCTGAACCAATAAACTGTTCTCGGGCATAGGCTGGGTAACGGGTGAAGCAATGATATCATTCCCGAACATATACTGGTTTTTGAAATTATAGGCATTATCAGCTTCGGGAAACTCCAGATACATAGGTCGGCACAGTGAAATTCCAGTGTCATGGGCTTCTCTGGCTGCAGAGTAGATATAAGGCAGCATCGCCTTCCGTAAATGGAAAGCCTCACGCATGATGTAAAAATCATCAAGGGGATAAGCCCAGATCCTGCGTTCAATTCCATTTGAATAATTCGCTTTCGTAGCGTGTGTACGGAAAATAGGACTGAAAATACCAAACTGGATCCAACGTGTATACAGTTCAGGAGTACTTTCTCCCCGCATATGTCCACCGATGTCATGACTCCAGAACCCAAAACCTACATTGGCTGCAGTGGCGGTGAAATAGGGCTGATAGTCCAATGATTTCCAGTTGATGTAAGTGTCCCCTGAGAAACCGATCTGGTAGCGATGATTACCCAGACCTCCATAACGATGGAAATTCATGGGACGAGTTTTCCCTTGACGCTCCATGTCGCTAAAAAATACATAATTCAGATAAAAGGTCGGGTTCACCCCAGCGATACTGGTGGTGCTCCACTGCTGCCAGTCAAGCCACCAGAAATCAACGCCATCTTCTTGCATGGGGTGCAGGATGATATCCATAAAATTTTTAGCAAAGTCCTTATTCACAATATCAAATGGAATAAATGCTTCAGTCGCAGGATCGACACCCATGGCTCTGGCCATCTCAGGATATTTCTCTTCAAAGGGTTGAATACCCGATGCCGGGTGCAAATTCATGCAAACGGTCAGCCCCTTTTCTGCAGTCCATTCCAGGAAGTTTTTAGAATTGGCAAAGTAATTTTTATTCCAGGTAAGACCCGTCCATCCGAAGTCCTCACCAGCACCATCTTTTTTCTTCTTTCCATCTTCATCGAACCATTCCGGTTTGCTAGTCAGATGCCAGTCCATATCCACCACCAGAACATCGAGAGGGACATCGTGAATATCATATTCATTCACCAGTTCTCTATATTCCAGGTCAGTATATTCCCAGTATCTGGACCACCAGTTTCCAAAAGCATATTTTGGTGGAAGCGCAATTTTTCCTGCAATATCAGTAAAGTCCTTCAATGCTGATTTATAGTCATGTCCGTAGCAGAAGAAGTAGAAATCCTGCTGGTCTTTCTCGGGTCGAGGCATGACCCAGTCCCATTCAGAATTATCAAATAGAGGACGCTCAGAATCATCAACAAGAACCCAACCTTCAGTTGAAAGGATTCCAGGTTCTAATGAAATTGGAACCTTCCCGGACCACTGCATGATCTCACCATCAAATCCATCGAGGGTCCGTCTGGTTCCCAGGAGGTTTCCTTTGTTTTCCTGTCCCGGTTTCCATGCTTTCTTCTTGCTGTTAAGTTTGAATTTGACATTCAGGTTATCTGCATCAAATTGGCCACTATCAATTTTATAGTTCAGCGTAAATTCACTACTAGAGATTTCTAGCCATCCATTTTTTCTCTTTGTCTTGAATTTGGGGACAGGCAGATGTCGATTCACAAACGCTAGAGAGGCATGATCTTCAAAGATCCCATCTTCCGCCCACTCCATGCGAACAACACCTGATGTCAAAATTGTAAAACGAGCATTTCCTGAAATAACTGTGGCAGCGGGATCAGCGACGGGATTATAGTCAGCCGCTAGCGCATTAATCGCACCGATAAAAAAAGCAAGAGAAATGAAAAAAGACTTCATAGAGGACTCCTATATACACAAAAAGGTTGGTTCATGTTGAAAAGTTATTATTCATCTCCAAAGAGAGATTTCAACCATTTCATAAAGCCTCCTGAGGATTCCGGTTGTTCTTCTATCTCAGCATCAAAACTAAAATCAGCAACCAGAGCCAGATGGTCTGAAGCCACTTTAGAATCTGAGCGCAGTAATCCATTTTTCTCTAGCTGTTCATCCGTCATGGTACGGGTATTCAATATGAAGTTATTCTTAACGTGGATAACGTTATCGGTATAAACAAAATAATCCAATCGGCCTGGACTATAGCCTTCTCCATTGTTTTGCCATGAAAAGGCAACCCGCTCTGACACATGTTCGGGGTACATATCTCTGAGTGTTGATCCATCCCAATCTGGAGCAAAGTCAGCCCCAAACTTATCTTCATTTTGAATGTCACCAGTAAGCAAAGTTGTGAGTTGCTGGCTATTTCCAACCAGATTCATATCACCTAAGATAACAACAGGCGTATTTGGTGTCAGATCTATCTGACCGCCAGATGAATACGCATCACGCAAGAATGCAATTGTAGTGTCTGCTTGGAGTTGCCTGTTTTTATCAGCACCACAGCAAGACCAATGACTATTCATTACGAGAATTTGCTTCGCTTCATCAACCTGAACCAACATGGCCATAATTCGTGAACCACTTCTGCCCCACAAAGTCCAATTCCCTACGATGGGAAAACGACTTGCTGTGTTGACATGACCTTCCATTTCAGATGTGTACCAACGCTTGCCTTCCCCCAGGGGTAAAATCGAGTCCATAAAGGCAACCGTACTTTCGTTAGTCGATTTCCACATCTCCTGAAAACACACAATATCAGGTTTTAAAGCTTGCTGAATGCGTCCGTGAGCAAGCGCTCTCTCAGCCACCGTGATGCCATCATGTAAAGAATTCTGGGAAACGATACGAATATCTGTTGGGGATTGTTTGGCCAATGGTCGGGTTACCCAGGCTTCACCTGGATCATCAGAAAGATCAACCTGTATTGAAGCGGTACCATCTGGCATTCGATCACTACCTGTTTCTGGATGCTCATCCCTGAAGAGAAATTTAAATGATTTTAGTGGAGCATCAGCCTCAGTATTGGTGTTTATATCAGCACGGTTGATAGCAATCTCAAAATCTGTTGCAGTTATCGTAGGAAGCGTGATGAGACCAATCTCTCCATGAGTTATCGCCGTTGAATCATCGCCAGTAAATACAGCTCCATCCTTGGGACCAAATCTCCAGGCTAATTCAGCACCTAGGTCATCGATGGCCAAACCGGTTTCTGGATTACTATCACCATCTATATAGAGTGTGAGAGTATTGTTCTTTGAGAGTCCGAGCTCTTCAGCAAGAATGAGTCTAAAAAACAAGCGGGCACTATCCGACGTGACGCTGACCGATAAAAAATCGATTCCTTCCCCCGCATCTCCAGCAACATCAACATACAGTGGTTCAATGTTAACCCAATCGTTGGTACGGCCGTCAATAAGGATTGGTTGTGCATGTAAGAAAATACAGGATAATAAAACTAAAATTGATCTCATTGTTTCCCCTAGCTGTTTAAATTTCTAAAATTTTTCTTGAAGTAACTTTGAGAAAATACTTATAACCAACTCATTTAAAATTAGTTTTTGACCTTAATACCATAGAAATCCTTAACAGTGGAGATATGATGCCAGTAAACCTGAGTCAAATTCCGATTGCAATAATTCTATCAACCCTGCTTTGGAGTTGTGCATCCGCTCCAGATATGGCCCCTGAAGCTAATGAGGAAAATACACACTTTTATTTTATTCAGATTACGGACACTCACTTTGGGGATGCGAATCATTTTGCAAGGGTTGAAAAAATTGTGGAAGAGGTGAATAAGCTTCCCCTCGATGTGAAGTGTGTTGTGCATACTGGTGATGTAACTTCAGATAACATCATGCAGGATTCTATTGCTAATCGGGGTCTCTCAATTTTAAATGAGTTAAAATTCCCCATTCACTATGTAGCTGGTAATCACGACATTATGAAGAAGGATCTGGCTTCAACGCGAAAGCAATTCGAGAAATATTTTGGACCCCTCATTACGGTTCAGGAATATGAGGGAGTCCAGTTTATCACTGTCTTTACTGAGCCCCTGGCAAGAGGGTATATGTTGGATGGATACGATCCACTTGTTAAATTGGAGGCAATCCTCTCAAATGGTATGCCATCCATTGTTTTTCATCATAGCCCTTCCCCAGATGATTTTTATAGAAATTCCATGCATGACAGTTGGAAAAAGGATGGTCTAGAAAAATGGGAGCAACTTCTCAATAAATACAATGTTAAAGCTGTGATGGCAGGGCACTATCATCGTGATGAGCACCATTGGCTGGGCGAAGTCCCCCTCTACGTAAGTGCTTCTGTGGGAAGCTGGTGGGGACGCCAAGGCAGCTATCGAATCTTTGAGTACAAAAACGGCTCTTTGGGTTATCGAACCCAGTATATTCAAATGGAACGCTGGAAAAATGGTCAGATTCCAACACTAACTTGGGAATAAAGATGAATACAATTAAAAATTTCACAATTGTTGTTACGCTGCTACTCTTAGTTTCATGTCAATCTGAATCACCTGACTCTCACATCATATCCCGGGCTGTTCTCAAAGACAAAATTAAGGGCGCCTGGGCAGGACAGACCATTGGTGTCAGTTTTGGCAGTCCAGTTGAATTTAAGTACAAGAGCACCATCATCCCCGATTATCATCAATTACGTTGGGATGCAGAAATGATGAAAGAGATCTACGAAAATAATCCAGGTGTATACGACGATATCTATATGGATCTAACGTTTGTCCAGGTTTACGATGAGTTGGGTCTCGATGCACCCGTCGATTCTTTCGCCCAGGCATTCGCAAGAGCAGGGTACCCGCTCTGGTTTGCTAACCAGAACGCTCGAAGGAATATTCTTGATGGTATGTCAGCACCTGCATCTGGTCACTGGTTGAACAATCCCTGTGCTGATGACATTGACTTCCAGATTGAGGCTGACTTTGCCGGAATAATGACCCCGGGAATGATAAATAGTGCTGTTGAAGTCTGTGATAAAATTGGTCATATCATGAACTATGGTGACGGCTATTATGGTGGAGTTTTCATAGCTGCCATGTATTCACAGGCATTTATTTCGAGTGATATTGATGAGGTTGTTAAAGAAGCATTAAAGGTAATTCCGGAGGAAAGTCAATTTGCCCAGGTCATGTGGGATGTTGTTGATTGGCACGAACAGAATCCTGAGGATTGGAAGGATACCTGGTTTAAGGTGCATCGCAAGTGGTCAAGCGAGATAGGTTCAGCTGTGGGAGTTTTTGATCCTTTTAATATTGATGCCAAAATCAATGCAGCATGGGTCCTCATTGGTCTACTTTATGGAGAAGGTGATTTTACCAGAACTCTGGAAATTGCGACCCGTTGTGGTGATGATGCCGATTGCAACCCAGCCAGTGCTGGAGGTATTCTTGGAGCTATCCAGGGCTATGATGCCATCCCGGTGTTCTGGAAACAAGGCTTGTCTGATGTGGAATCAATTGATTTCAAATTTACTGATATCTCTCTTAACGATGTTTATGACATGTCCTTCAAACATGCTCTGCAAGTCATTGAAAAAGCAGGAGGCCATGTTGGAGATGAAGAGGTAGTAATAAAAACCCAGGAAACACAGACCATTCCTTTAGAAGTAGCATTTCCAGATCATTTCCCAATAGCCAAACCACAGCTTAACCAGGTTTTGATTGACAACTATAGTTATTCATTTGATGGCAAGGGCTTTGTTATAAGGGGCAAGGCACGGAAAAAGGGTGATATTGATTATGTGTTTGAGGTTCAATTGTCTCTGGATGATCAGGTTGTTGAGACCGTAAAAATGCCCACCACTTTTGTAGACCGTAGATTTTATCTTTTCTGGGGCTATGAATTAGAGGACACAACACATACTTTGGAGCTGAGTGTACTCAATCCTACAGACACGGCAGAGATCTATCTCCAGGAAATATTGATCTATGGATCTGAACCAATTGTTGCCAATTACTAATTCTATTCGATAAGGGTTAGTCTACTTTAATATCCATCCAGATCAGTCGGTGATCTGATGCTTTCTGCACCCTGGCAGCACCTACAGAGTCGCTGGCTGCATCGGGCCAGTGGACGCCTCCCCGTAGGGGCTCTAAATTTACACTGGGGATGATATGATCAATACGCATGCCCCATTTACCACGACCTGTTGTCCAGTTCTCCACATATTTTGGTGGTCCAACGGGTCGATTATTGAGAGCGCCATCACTACGCAGTAGATCAGCACAATCAATGACCAAGGGGTGACCGAGAAGTTGGTCAATTGATCGCTTACCTGTCCAGAGTGTATCACCAGTAGGTGAAGCATTCAAATCGCCAAGAATTAGAAATTTTTCATTTGCTGCGAGACCACCCCGAATCCCAGCATCGTCAACCAGTACGGAATCTCCTTCGATATAGTGAACCCACATTTTCAATTCATCATAATTGCGACGACCATTTCGATCTTCATCCCCATCAAATACAGGAGGTGTTGGATGTGAGACAAGTAAATGGATAAGATCATCTCCGATTCTAACGGGAACATCCCAGTGTGATTTACTGGACAGGCGAAAGATCTCTATTTCGTCTTCAGAGTACCACTCAGTGGGAATCATATTATCAGGCAAATCTTTCCACAAAAAATCTTGAAAAGTTCTCGCGTGATCAGCTTTAATGGGAATTCGTGAGAGAATGGCCATGGAGTATTGCCCCGGATAGGCTCCATATCCGAAACAATCGCCACCATGATCTCTGGAGCCCAGATCTTCTTCTGTGGCTATCATCCCATTATTGTCAAAATCCATCCCCGCCAGGAATCCAGTATTACATGGGGCAATATACATATACTTAAATTTGTTGGTTTGCAGGTATGCATCCTGAAAGCGCTGCAAATTAAGGGAAAGATCTGCACCTGAGCCAAGTGCCTCAATATCATGATCTATTTCATTGATCACCAGAACATCAGGATTGATCTCCTTGATAATTGATGCTGCAGCAATCAACTGTTCATTCTGACCTTCACCATTGTCATCTACCTCAGAGAGCTTCTCGGTGGACATCTCCCAGATATTGAATAGGGCAATACGAAAACTGCTATTTTCCACGGGCATCTCTGAAGTTTTTTGGCTGCAGGAAATACAGGTACCAACCACGATGACAACGGTCAGCAATATTTTTTTCAGCATTCTGCTGCTAGTCGACATTTTCCTGTCCAAAAACTGATGCATGTGCATTTTCCCCTTAAGGTTGCAGAATCAACTGTATCTCTGTGAGCAGTCGCTTCTTTGATAAGTCGAAGCGACATTAAATTTCCTAGTTCCTATTGTCAACATACTTTTTCTGGAAAAATCTTCGGCATTGAGTGAAGCAGGATAATTCATATATTTGCACAAGTATACCCACATGGGTGCCCGACACATAAAGAAATATTTTGAACTATCAGCGCTTACTACTGCTGAACAAGGAGGGGAAATGATACGATTATCATTAATAATCACGACTGCTCTAGTACTGTTTTCTTGCGATACAGCAAAAAAATCTCACGAGATGAACTCACCAGATGGAACTATCCATACGTTCCTGGAAATGGAGGGAAGTCTACCCTCATACACTGTTTCTATTGATGGCGAGCAGATACTTAGACCTTCCAACCTTGGTTTTTTACTGGAGGCGTCACCTGGCTATTCTGGGGCCCTAAATATCAAGCAGATTGAATCGACAACCCATAAGCAAAATTGGGGGCAAGTTTTAGGTGAGGACAAACAGATTCTGGATCACCACAATTACTATAAGTTTGAAGTGTCTTCAGGTTCAAAGACCTATTATAACCTTGAGTTTAAAGTCTTTAATGATGGTGTGGCCTTTAGATATCAATTCCCTGCCTGGGCAGGTGTTGATTCATTGATTATAAAGGAAGAATTGACCGAATTTAACTTCACTGCGGATTTTCTCTCCTGGTGGATTCCCAATGAGTGGGATAGTTACGAAAGAATCTATCGGACAACCCCGATCAGCAAATCCCCCGGTGTGAATACGCCTGTAACATTGCGAACGGAATCTGGAATTCATCTATCCATCCATGAGGCAAATTTGACCGATTATAGCGGGATGACACTAGTACCAGATGATTCTGGTTCGATTGATTGGCATTCAGCTCTGGTTCCCTGGCCTGATGGAATAATGGTCAGGAGCAGTTTACCACATCAATCTCCCTGGCGTACAATACAATTGGGTCGTTCGGCAGCTGACCTAGCCAATTCTCACTTGATCCTGAATTTGAATGAACCCAATCTCATTGCAGATGTCTCCTGGATTAAACCGATGAAGTACATGGGTATATGGTGGGGGATGCACATAAAAACCGAGTCCTGGGAGCAGGGACCTATTCATGGAGCTACAACAGAGAATGCTCTACGTTATATAGACTATGCCAGTTCAAATGGATTTGATGGTTTGCTCATCGAGGGTTGGAATTTGGGTTGGGAAAATTGGGGCAAGCAGGACGCCTATAGCTTTACCGAAACATATGATGATTTTGATATACAAAAGGTAACGGCATACGCAGCAGATCATGGTATGGAAATTATTGGACACCATGAAACTGGGGGAGATGCAGAAAGTTATGATCGACGCGTTGAGGACGGCTTCAAAATGTATAAAAGCCTGGGAATTAACAGTATCAAAACAGGTTACGCAGGTGACATATATCCACGGGGACAGCACCATCATGGTCAATGGATGGTTCGCCATTACAGAGGTATCGTAGAGCTGGCAGCCAAGTATCAAATCACCCTAGATGTCCACGAGCCTATCAAAGCTACAGGCATCAGACGGACATGGCCGAACATGATGACCAGAGAAGGCGCACGCGGCAATGAGTACGAAGCCTGGAGTGAAGGCAATCCACCGGAACATACCACCATATTACCATTTACTCGCATGCTGGGCGGTCCCATGGATTATACACCGGGAGTCTTCTATGTCTCACTCGAGGGGATTAGAGATGACAACCAGGTGCATACCACCCTGGCCAAACAATTAGCCCTCATGGTAATCCTTAATAGTCCTCTCCAGATGGTAGCTGATCTGCCTGAACACATTAATAATCATCCCGCGCTACAATTTGTCCGTGATTTAAATATCGATTGGGATGAATCTCATGTTATTGCTGGAGAAATTGGGGATTATGTGATCACATCAAGACGCGTAGATACCGAATGGTTTCTGGCAGCAATAACAGATGAAGAACCCAGAGATTTGGATGTAAAATTAGCCTTCCTCAAAAAGAATATCCAATACAGGGCAGAGATTTACAGAGACGGTGACAATGCCCACTGGGATGATAACCCCCATGATTATGCTATAGAATCCCAGGAAGTAAACTCAACCACTACAATTAAACTTCCTCTAGCTGCTGGCGGTGGGATTGCAATTCGGATAGTACCGATGAATTAGTATTCATTGCCAAAGGGCTATGAGGAAATTCATTATATCCAGGGTAATAATCCAGACATGCCTGTAATCACAACTGAGCCAATCTCCGTATTAAGCTTAACGCAATAAAGTCATTTTTTTGTTTGAGAAAATTTATGAGATTCAAGCTTGTAAAAGTAGACACCACTACTAACAGCAGTTCCCAGATTATCTAACCCATCCTAGCTTTGAATGTGGTGACCGGCTTTTACTTGGCTATTATTTAGAGTTTTGATCAATCTTCGTTCAAGACCAAAAATGTTGAGCTCTACAAAAGCGTCCTCAGGCAATTCAAACTGGATGGAAGTCATTGGAAATATTACCCCGGAGTACATGTACAGTGGACGACGAGAAAGGATCATTACAGAGCGAATGATTATTAAGCAAAATACACTTCAATTGAGAAAATAATATACACAAAACAAACAGCAAAAAGAGCGCTTGGAGAAAAATCATTCTCTCTTAAATTTGGATCAAATTGACATGAGAGGCTCTGGAAGTAAACAAGCAAGAATTCAACTCAGGAAAGGCTTGAAAAATTTACAAATGATTGTTTTGAATTTCAGATTTATTTGGGTTTTAGTATTAGTGTTTTTGACACCCTGTTTCAGTTTATCTCAAAGTAATAGACCGGATTCGAAATCACTTGAGAAAACAAGTATTCGTGATTACGATAATTATACATTCGCAGGTCAGATTGGAATGACCGTTACCAATTATGGAATATTAGGAGAAGGCTATAATTCTTGTGAGCAGCCCTCCTGTCGTTACAAATTATATTCTGAGTATCTACAAGAGCAAATTGAACATTTTTCATATGCAGGACTATGGATTGGGGGAATAAAAAACAATCTCCCCATTGTTTCATCTGCAATCATAGATGGGTTTGTTTCTGATGAATTCGGAAGTCGGCCTGCCGGTAGAGAATTTACAAGTAGTGCTGATTCAGCAGATTTAATCAGAATGAAATCCACATTTAGTAGTGCTGTTGTAGATCCTGTTATTCGAGAACTCGCAAGCTACTATGATAGTTCTGCAGTGTCACACCAGGATCTGATTGCTGTATTTACTGACACCTCTCAGATAATACCGGGAACTGACATTCATGTTCCGCACATACCCCTCGGTGTAAAAGTTCATCTTGAAACCTATTGTTGGAATTATCCATATGCCAATTCCTTCATTATCCTTAATTATACAGTCGAAAATATTTCAGGTGAACAAATCAGGAATCCTTATGTTGGGATTTGGGTTGATAATTCCGTAGGGAATATGAATTTTACCAGTATTTGTGAACCCGGTGGGGGATGGAACTGGTATGATAACCGTAACGATTATTCAGACTCCCTTTCTTTAGCTATTCAAAGTGATCTGGATGGAGATCAGGGTTGGGCTCAGAGTTATTTTGGATTAAAATATCTGGGTTCCGAGAACGCCGTCAGTGAAGATGACTTTGATGTATACTATGATCAGTGGCCCTGGAATGGGGACCAACTTTCCGGAGTTTCTCATCATTTGACACCTTCAGGTGACAGTGAAATATATGATAGGATGCATCTATATCCCGGGTCAGAATACAACACAATTTCAGAATCAGCCAGCTGGATGTCCTTATTAACAGCAGGGCCATTAGGAAACTCTGTAGACCTTCAATTTCGTGAAGTGGTTTGGGAACCGGGAGAAACAATTAATTTTGCTTTCGCTGTTGTAGCCGGTTTATGGGCAACAGATGAAATGGCTGATACGGAGGCAAGAAGAGAAATTTTATATGAAAATGCCAATTGGGCACAACGAGCTTATGAACTGGGATATGAATTACCCGGTCCACCTCCACCGCCAAATGTATATCTTGTTCCTGATGATCAGCAAATAACTATTTATTGGGATAATTCTCCGGAAGATTCCCTAAATGCCGATGCATATGACCCGGTTTCAAATATAATAGATTTTGAAGGATATAGAATCTATAGTGGACGTAAGACAGGCGTTGGTTATGGACAAACGTTACTTGCCCAATATGATATAATTGATGAATTTGAAGTACCTCCACTAGGGTTTATTAATTATAACACTGGGCTTGATCAGGTAAGAATATATGACGAAAATGGAAATCCATCGACGGAAGAGTTTGTAATTGAAGGGGACACGATGGTTTTTCATTATAAATATGTGGATTATAACTTAAAAAATGGTTGGCCAGGACGGAATTGGTATTCTGTTGTTGCATATGATTATGGTAATGCAGAAAAAGAGATTCCCAGTGCTGAAAGTGCAGCAATTCAGTCATATGCCGTCCCGGGTACAGTGGAGAATCCGGGTCTAAAACATGAGATCGGAGTATATCCCAACCCTTATCGTGCAACTGCTGATTGGGACGGATTCGGTCAAAAAGATCGTATGATCTGGTTTACTAATTTACCACCCAGAGCCGAAATTCGAATTTACACTCTTTCGGGAGAAGTGATTGATATAATAGAACATAATTCGGACAGTTATGACGGTTCTGATATTCGCCTGCTTAATGACTTAGTTTTTGGAAAAAATCCAAATTTTTCAGGTGGAGAACACGCCTGGGATCTGATAACAAGATATAATCAGGCGATTGCAACCGGTCTCTATATTTTCTCTGTTGAAGACTTGGAGACTCGTGACATGTCAATTGGGAAATTTGCAGTAATCAAATAAAAGGAGAGAAGGATGAAACATTTGTTAATTTTTTGTTTTGTTGTGCTGGCTTTTGCACCACTTGCATTTGGTCAATCGACTGTGACCATAGCAGAGATACAAGACACAACGGGAAGCGGCAGTGATGCCTCCATTCTGATGGATGAAATTGTTACCGTCACAGGTGTGGTATCAGCTGAAAGTTATGCTTTTGGGAAATACTGGATCCAGGATGGTACAGGACCCTGGTCTGGTGTATATGTATATGATACTAACAATGATGCAGCCTATGGTGATAGTGTAAGGATCACAGGTTTAGTAGCTGAATATTATGGTCTTACTCAGGTAAAAGACTTAACAGCTTTTGAAGTTTTAAGCAGCGGACATGACGTTGTTCCGACACTCGTTACCTCCGGTGAAATTGCTACTGATGGTGTTAATGCAGAAGCTTATGAAGGTGTTTTAGTAAAAGTTATCGATGCAAATATCACTGATTATAATGACTATGGTGAATGGCATATTGATGATGGATCCGGAGCTGTAATGCTTGATGATAAAACGGATTACTATTTTGATGCTTCAAAGTATGCTGCCGTTAAAAGTGTTGTTGGTGTTTTACATTATGATTGGAATAATCATAAAATGTATCCAAGGCTGGCTTATGATATTGAAGAAGCTGGAGAAGCTATTCGAATCCAGAGACTTCAGCAGGTTCGTAGATCAGATATCCTTGCGAATAATGACACTACATATTTTGAAAACGATACTGTAACGGTCACAGGTATTGTCACTGTACCGTCCGGACTCTTTTATGCTAGTACAGGAAATAAATATTATATACAACAATCTGGTGGGGGTCCTTTTAGTGGCTTAATGGTTTTTGATTGGATTACATCAGAAATCGGAGCCCTATTTGAAGGGGACTCTATTTCAATCAGGGCTGTTATTGTTGAATATGAATCGGGTGGTAATACGACTGAATTGGATGTAGTAGAAGAATTGCAACTTTGGAGTGTAGAGCATAATGTAACAATAGATGATGTTACAACTGACATTTTTAATGATAGTCTTTACTACACAGATGACGAAACAGTGATGAACTATGAGGCTGAAAAATGGGAAAATGCCTTGATCAGAGTTTCAAATGTAGAAGTTACCGTGGTTACACCGTATGGCGTAAGATTAGATGATGAGACAGGACGCGGATTACTTGCAAGTCTTGGGTATTCCAGTGGGGTTACATTTGGAGCACCTCCATTAGGGACAATGTTTACATCAGTTACCGGTACAATTTATGATCATTGGGGTAATTATAACTTCATTCCCAGATTTGATGCAGATATTGTATTGTTAGCCGGTCCACCACTGATTTCTAATGTAAGCATTGATCCGGCACTGCCACAACCGGAAGATGCGATAACCGTTTCATGTGCCATTGTAGATGATGGAACAGTAGAAACAGCGTTATTGTCTTATTCGGTAAATAGTGACGAATTTACAAGTACACCACTAGTATATGCTGAGGGAGCTGGATATTCTCTAGAGATCGGCCCCTTTGCAAATGGTGATGTAGTCAGCTATTATATTACTGCAACAGATAATGATGCAGGTACATCAGTTGCTCCCGTGGGTGCACCCGTTGATTCAGTCTATACTTTTGTAATTAGCGGACCTGAAGAACTCACAATTTATGATATACAATATAATGCTGATTTTGGTGGTTCTGCATATGAAGGTGAGTTGGTAAAATTTACAGGTACTGTAACTGCAGATACATCAACGACCTCAAGTTCCTTTCATGTCCAGGATTTTGATAACGCTTCACATACAGATGCTGCCTGGAATGGAGTAATGGTCTATAGTACAGATCATAATATATATGCTGTAGGGGAAACGCTTGAACTAATCGGTGAGGTAGTAGAATATAATGGCCTAACTGAAATTAGTAATATTACCTCTAGTGTAGTGGTGGGTACATATGATGTAGTCGCAGAAGGGGTAACTTCTGGTGATATTGCGTCAGATTCCACAGCATCCGAACCTTATGAAGGTGCTCTTATTAAAATCAATGATGTGACTATAACTCAGTTATTAGATTATGGAGATTGGGAAGTCACAGATGAAGACGGCTTTGTTGTTCAGATTGGTGGGTCTGATGCCTATGAATATGAACCGGTAGTTGGACATCATGTTGCTTTTATTGCAGGAAACTTAACCTACTCTTATGGTAAATATGAATTGCTGTTAAGGGGAGAGGCTGATTTAGGAACCATCACCACCTCTATTGAAATGGATCCAGCAATTCCGGTGACATACAAACTGGATCAGAACTATCCAAATCCATTTAATCCTACAACGACAATTCAATACGGAATCGCTAATGAAGGTCGCGTATCATTGATCGTATACAATATTATGGGACAGGAGATAAAAACTCTTGTGAATACAAGCCAGAATGCAGGCTTTTACTCATTAAATTGGAATGGACTGAATAATAATAATCAAATGGTTTCAAGTGGCGTGTATATTTATCGAATCATTTCTAAAGATTTTGTACAATCTAAGAAATTGATCTATTTGAAATAATCAATAGTTAATAGCGACGTCCAGTATTCTGGGCGTCGCTATTTTCCACAAAACAGGCTTCAATTGAGAAAACATTTTAACATTTTAACACTCGTCATTGTGAGTATGATCTGCGGAATACTTAATGTGTCTTGTGATCATGGAATTGTTTCGCAACCATACCCCAATAAATTACCTGATACAAAGCTTTTTATTCAACCGGACTCTTCCGGAATTGATACATCATTCAGCACTCAATATCTTAATTGGTGGGGCGTTGATACTGATGGAGAAGTAATGGGTTATTATTATCAGTGGAGTTATTTTGCTACTGAAAATCCCGACTCCTTTATCTGGACAACTTCAGAATCCGACACGTTTAATCTCCCAATTCGACAGGATGTTGATCATTTCTGGTTTAAAGTGAAAGCCGTTGATAATACTGCCCAATGGGACTACCCCGAACCAACGATCTCTGCCACAGATGATGAATATATTTCAGATACTGGAATTGAACATCGAATGTATGATAATATGGATGTCATTATATCTGAAGGTAATACCCCTGGGATACAGACACAATATGGTGATACGCTAACCACATTACGTGGGGACAAATTTTATAGTCTTATACCTACAGATACTGTAGGTGCCGTTGATCTTACACCTGTATATGCATCCTTTCCAATAAAGAATTCACCACCAAGTGTAAATTTTGTGTATAGCAGCAATCCAATCGATACGATCCAAACAAAAACTTTTACAACGAGGAGCTTCTATTGGATTGGATATGATCCTGATGGCAGTGAGACAATTACACGATTTTATTATTCACTTATTACAAAAGGATCTACTCCTCCGGTAAATCTTGAAGATTTTGGTACAGGCTATATGTCTGGTTCTCTTGATAGTAGAGAAAGATCTATAACATTAAGGGATATACCTGCGGGTGAATGGGTTTTTTATCTTGTTGCAGAAGATATTGCCGGGCAATTGAGTTCAATTATTCAATTTCCAAAAGAAGCAGGAACTTGGACGGTCATTGAACCAAAAGTAAATGGGACCTTGTTTATCGATGATTATGGTTTTGCTACAGTAGGAGATGAAATTTATCCTGAAATTCTGGATTCAATATTGGGTACAAATAATTATTCAACCTGGGATATTGAACAAAGTCTGCCCTATTCCAAGATTGATATTCAGGAAACACTCAACTTTTTTGACTATATCGTCTACTATGCTGATGGGAATTCGCAATTATCGAATTTATCTAGTGAAATATTGGCATATGTTGCTGCACCCAATAATAATAATCATATCCTGATAAGTTCAATAGTTGCGAGCGATAATAATGATTCACTTTATACCTTTTTATCTTCAGATGCTTTTGATCTTGTTGAAAGTTCATACCGATTTAAACCGACTGGAGATTATCGTATCAATCCCTCACAGATAATATATAGTCGAGATTCAAATTATGTTGATCTTCAAGTTACTCCAGGGAAAATTATTTCAAATCCTGTTGGACTTGTACCGGGTGCTGATGCTGATACGCTATATCAACTACCCATATCTACGAGAGGTGATTGGGAAGGTGAACCGGTTATTGGTTTAAAATATCCAAAAAATTCTCCAGCAAAATTAATCTTTTTATCATTCACACTGCATAGTACTAATGGATTTGATAATTTAAATGAAGTAATACGAGAATTCTTAGAAGAATGAATTATGTAAATACACATAACCGAATCGCATTCATTCCTATATTTGTATTAGCCCTTATTTTTTTTAGTTCAAATATTTACGCAAATACTGGGGGCATTCGAGGAAAAATTGTTGAAGAAAAAACGAATGAACCAGCTATTGGTGTAAATGTTATTGTAAAAGGAACATATAAGGGAGCTGCATCAGATATTGAAGGTAATTATCATATTACCGGATTAACTGAAGGGGATTATGATATTGAAATAAGTGCCATCGGATATAAAATTAAATTATACAACGGTGTTAAAGTCACACGTAATTCGACTACCAAGTTGGACATTCAGTTAGAAATTTCTGTTCTTGCATTTGGACAAGAGGTCATTGTTGTTGGAGAAAAATCTTTATACGAACCGGATCTAACAAGTTCTTTACAGCGTCTTAGTAGCGCTGAAATAGAAAATAAAATTGCTGATAATATAGATGACTTACTGGAAACTCAGGCAGGTATTGTAAAAGTTGACGATGAAATTCATATACGTGGAGGAAGGGCTGACGAAAACCTTTATATAATAGACCGCGTCGGGACTAAAGATCCCTTGACTGGTAGAAGTTATGGAGTCTTTTTAAGCGTTGATGCTATTGATGAAATCGAAGTAATTACCGGCGGATTTAATGCTGAATACGGACAAGCTATGTCTGGTATTATTGAGGTAAAGACAAAAGAGGGTGGTCAGGAATATCACGGTTCAGTATCAACAAAATCAGATCATTTTGGTATGGAAAAAATCAATAATTTTAACACAAATGCCATTGAAATCTCATTTGGTGGTCCTGATCCCATAACAAGTAAATTACTTCCCGCCTTAGGTATAAAAATTCCCGGAACAGTAACTTTTTTTACAAATGCTTATATGTTTCTTTCTGACACTTATCTCCCCCATGCGTCAAAATTGGTACCTTCTTTAAAAAAATATGAACCTTTTGCGCAGAGACAGGATAACAACTGGTCGGCACTATATAAATTAACTTGGAAAAATAAAAGTACCAAAATTTCAGGAATATATAAGCGATCCCTGCAAATTAATCAAGGCGGATTTAATTATAGGTATATGTATTGGCTGGATCATTTCAATACCATCACTTGGGAAGGTATCCAAACAAATCTATTACTTACACATTCCTTTAATACAAAAACTTTTTTAGAAGCAGACATTGGACGCGTTTTTATTAATAAACATTCTGCTGTTCTTGGTAAGTATTTTGATGAATACGATATTGCCAACGATCTTTATCCAATTCAATATTTAGTAGATTTTCCTGATGGCGATATAGATGTCTGGAATAGGGATGGTTTTAATGATGCCGGGGATGCGAGCAACTGGCATGATCATTATTCGGAAACTTGGACCATAAAATCTGAAATAACAAGCCAGATATCTACAACTAATAGATTTAAAGCTGGTTTTTCAACAGATTTTACAACAATGCAAGTCATTGATATTAATGAACCGTGGTTAACTGGAGGTGATGATAGTTTTGGTGGCTCCTGGGATATATACAAAGTAAAACCTATGGCAGGTGATTTTTTTGTTCAAAATAAGTTAGTATACGAAAGTATGATAATAAACGTTGGTTTGCGTTTTGATGTTATGTTGCTGGGAAGTATTGCAACCGATCTTATTGATGACTTGAATCTCTCACCCCATCTTTCAGAAAAGTTTAGAGAAGATTTTAAAAATAATTCTTTTGAACTATTTAACAGACGTGGAAAAGCACATTTGAGTCCTCGTCTTGGAATATCCCACCCTTTAACTGATAGCGATGTTTTGTTCTTTTCTTATGGACACTTTTCTCAGAGGCCAAATTATGAATATATTTATGCCAGTCTCAACAAAACAAAACTTGGAGCCAGTCCCTTATTAGGGAATCCGGATTTAAATCCAACGACCACGGTTGCATATGAAATTGGAATTAAACATAAATTCAGCGAGGATCAGGTTATAAATATAACCGCGTTTTATAAAGATCTTTTTGATTATGCAACATCAGAACAATTAACAATCCAGGGAGAAAAATCACTTAAGAAACCTTTTATGTATTTTAATATGGACTACGCACGTTCAAGGGGTGTGGAAGTATATTTACAACGTCGTTTTGCTCAATATCTTTCTCTAAGATTAAATGGTACTTACTCATTGGTTACTGGGAAAAGCAGCTCTCCAAACGAAGCATTGGAACAACTCGCGGTTAATAGAGAAAAAGCTCTTGATGAATCATTTATGTCCTGGGATGTTCCATTTAGAATATCTACAGATTTTAATTTAAACATTCCTAAAAATAAAAAGATGACCCTGTTTTTCATACCTATGCCAAGTGATTTTGGCATTAACATTCACTGGCAAATATCTTCCGGACGACGTTACACCCGCATGATTGACCTGGAATTGGAAAAATATGATGAAACACCCTACTCTTCGCTTGCTGAGAATTGGCAACGGTGGGATATGAAAATCACAAAAGGTGTTTCTGTTGGAAGCCTAAATTTTAACATTTTTTGTCAAATTGAAAATTTATTAAATGCCAAAATAGCAAAAAGGATTAATCCAGTAACGGGTAGAGCCTGGGAACCAGGGGATCCCATACCTATGACTTGGCGCGATGATCTGACAGATTTACCACAGGACAACCCTTCACGTTATGCCGAACCCAGAAATGTAATGATGGGTTTAAAGGTGAAATTTTAGATGATTAATAGTACTAAATATTACCTGTTTATCTTAATAATAATTTTTTGTGGCTCATTAACAACTCATGCCTTTGATATCTATCCGCAATTAGGACATAGAAGGGCAGGAACCTCTGCATTAACATTTCTAAAAATTGGTGTTGGTAGTCGTGCCTCTTCAATGGGAGGTGCTTTTGTAGCTATCGCAGATGATGCTTCATGTTTGTACTGGAATCCGGCCGGCGCAGCGCAAATGAAGCAATCGGAAATTTACTCCTCCCGGATTGAGTGGCCGGCAGGAATTGTATATGATTATTTTGGAATTGTATATAAAATGTCACCTAACTATTCATTTGGTCTAAGTGCAGGGTTTTTGCACACTGATCCAATGAATGTAACTACAGAATATATGCCGCATGGAACAGGTGAACAATTTTATTTTAATGATCTTTTTATAGCTGCTTCGATCTCCCAAAAAATCACTCA
>Ga0307992_1000595_pt1 | contig 22581 bp, 8 predicted proteins | sample EllFjometagen133_FD_203162 | JGI IMG/M metagenome (GOLD analysis project Ga0307992, IMG submission 203162) | Marine microbial communities from Ellis Fjord, Antarctic Ocean - #133 | ecosystem: Environmental > Aquatic > Marine > Unclassified | place: Southern Ocean | collected 2014-10-08
TGTATGACTTGATTCCCAATATTACAATTTCAGCATTTATGGCTGTTGAACAAACTGGTGATGGTGATGGAGTACCTAATCCGGGTGAGATAGTAAATTTAATAATTAATCTGGAGAATGATGATTTCTGGCTTGATGCAGAAGATGTTACTGCTACTCTCAGTTGTGAGGTCGCCGAAGTAACGATACTCAATGATGAATCTTTTTATTCTGATATTTCATCAGGATCTAATGGTTGGAATTCCGGTGATCCTTTTAGCTTTGAAACTCCGCCGGAACTTTCTAATTTCACAATTCCTTTCACCTTGACTATTTCTGCTAACCAAAGTGCTGCATGGCCTTATTTGGTGGAACTTGAGATGATAGTTGAGTTAACACTGTCTCAAGCTGGCTGGCCTCTGGTTCTGGAAAGTGTTTCAACATCAAGCGGTGCGATTGTAGATCTTGAAGATGATGGTTCAAAAGAAATAATATTTGGTGATTATATGGGTATGATTCATGTTATGCATGCAGATGGAACTCCCGTTGCTCCATTTCCTATTGATACTGGTGCTACAATTGGAGTCGCTGTTGCTGTTGGTTTAGTAGATGGTGATGAATATGAAGATATCGTAATTGGTAATGATGCTGGTCATGTAATTGCATATGATCATAACGGAAACATTATTTTTGATTATCTAGCGGGTGGGATTATAAAAAGTAATCCTATGATTGCCGATGTTGATGGAAATGGTTTAATGGAAGTGATAGTTTGTACATACCCTATGGGTGCAGTTCATATTATTAATTCAGATGGAACTTCTTTCCCAAACTTCCCAGCTTCATTAGATAGTCCGGTACTGTCTTCTGCTGCTATTGGAGATTTGAATGATGATGGAAATCTTGAAGTTCTGGTCATTACATTAACTGGTTCTTTGAATGCTATTTCTTCCAATACTGGTTCCAATCTTACCGGATGGCCCTACGCTCTAGGTTCAGGTTCAACTCAAGGACCGACACTATCAAATTTAGATTCCGATGTTTATCCTGAAGTTCTTATCGCTACGGTTTCAACTCCAGGCAATGTTGTTGTTATTGACAATGATGGTTCTTTAATGCTGGATATAACAGTTGGTGCTCAAGTTCGTACTGCAATTGTAACTGCAGACTTCAATAATAATGGAAACGCAGACATCTGTTTTATCGATTTTGACGGAAATGTGCATATTGTAGATCAAGCTGGAAATGATCTTCCAAACTTTCCTGTTAATATTGGTGAATCAGTTGATTCAACACCCGTTATTGTTGATATGGACGCAAATGGAACTCTCGATGTTGTATTTGGAGATAATGCTGGATATTTGCACTCAATAGATATTACTGGTAATGAAACCTATGCATTCCCGATAAATTTAGGGAGTTCCCTCAAAATAGCTCCTGCCGTAGGATATGCAGATAATGACGGAGATATTGAGATACTTATACCAAATCAGATATCTTACTATTTGATAGATTACAAAAATACAAGTGGAGATGTACAATGGGCTAATTTTAAACGTAATCCTCAAAGAACTGGTAATGCTCTTAATCCTACGTCAGGAAGCCAGCCGGAAGTTGTTCCTGTATTTACGAATACTCTTGGCAAAAATTACCCTAACCCATTCAACCCTGATACTAATATCAGTTTCAGTATTAAAGAAGATAGTTTTGTAAGTTTAAAAGTTTACAATACACGTGGTCAACTTGTCAAAACTCTGATTTCAGAGAATCTGTCTGAAGGTGTTCATTTTAGTTCTTGGAATGGAAAAGATAATAGCAATAAATCTGTTTCAAGTGGAATTTATTTCTATAAAATGAATTCAATAGATTATTCATCTGTAAAGAAAATGATTCTTTTAAAATAACGTAAAGCAAGTATTAAATGTTGGTTTTGCGGCACGAAACAACATATATGCAAAAGGGGAAAGCATTAGCTTTCCCCTTTTGCTATAAGAAGCAAAAAAATGATAATAATATAACAAAAAGTATTTCCACTAATTTTAGTGTTCGTATTAAGTGCTTAATGATATTTCAAGTAAAAATTATTTGACGGATACTAATATAATTACATAGATAAAATTGGAGTAAGTTAATGAGAAGAATCTTTTTTCTGTTTTTATCTCTGCTGATATGGGTCAATGCCGTTTCGTTAATAGTAGAAACTGCATCATTCACAGATTTTCTGTATGGTTCTACAGAAGATTGTGAATATGACAACTGGATATCTCATATTGTTGAAGGTATTGCGGAGGAAGGTTATAATTTATATTCTCCATGGGAAATACAATCAGATAGTTTCGGAACTTTTGTACTACCGGATGATGTTATGCTTGCACAATGGCAAAATATAATAAATGCTTTTCTTTTACAAAATTATCTTGCAGTACAGGGTATGTTGGATATTTACAATTTTCCATATCATGTTGTTGAATTCAATGACACTGATACAGGGAATACTTATTACATGTTGCGTGAAAACTTGAATCCAGGATATTATGACACAAATGGGACACCAGGAACTCATGATGATGAGATTGGTTCTTTTGATTATGGTTGGGGACTTTTCATTCATAATCCGCAATCAATCAATCCGGCAATTATTACAGTTCCGCACCCGAATGATGATTTTATAACTCCGGTAATCGGCTATAAGTGCTTTAAAGAATGGAACGCAAAATTCTTACTCATCTCTGGTGCAGGAAGAGAAGTTTTATGGACGGAACAAGGTAATTATTCCAATTCACGATCTTTATGCGATCCTTCTAGAAATGAAGATGTAGTTTTTAATATAGCTTATAAGTCATTTTGTGATAACGTAAGAGAAGATTTTAACAGACGAGAATTTTCTGCACAGATCCACAGTTATGATTGGAACAGGCATGATAATCATCCCGACTGTCAGGTCTCGGCAATGCACAATTGCCCGAATCTTCCCATCAGAGATCTCTCTGATCTGCGTCTTGATATGATAAATGCATCGGAACACATTATGATTCCACAAAATACTATAGGTTCCAATACAGAGGTTTTGCTAAACGATTATTATTCGGTAAATTATTCTCTTTATGATTTCCTTTTCTACAATTGGGCAGGTGCCCCGTATTCGGTAAATGACAATGTAGACCTTCCGGGATATGGCGGAAATAAGCAAAGGTTGTATACTTATCAAGATTGGAATGATTATGATATTTTTGATCCTTTCTTCCATATTGAAATGGATGAACTTCCGGGTAGCTATGTAGAATCAGAAGAAAACTATCATTGGTTTTACGGCTTTGATACAGAAACTAATATGTTCCAAATGGATATGCTATTTGATAAGACACTGTCTTATTATTCATATTGGGTAGATGCAATGACAGAGATCTTGCCGGAAACTTTAGAACTTGATGACGGACTTATACCAACCACTCCACAAAACTTTATTGCATCAAATGTTGATTATAACTCAATTAATCTTCAGTGGGAACCAATTTCTTCCTTCGATTTTTATACATACGAAATTCTATTTGCAGATGAACCGATAACGCAAATTAATCATGTAATTATTGATAGAGAAAATGTTAGTTATCTCGCCAGTCCTTTACAAAGTGCATACTCTATATTTTCACTTGATATCAATAATAATAATTATTTCCAGATACGAGCAATTGACAGTAATGGAAATTCTTCACCTTTCTCAGAAGAACTTGAAGTATTCACAGCACCTGCACAAATTGAGGATCTTACAGCAATTGGACTCGATACAAGAGCAAATATCACTTGGACAGCAGTACAACAAAATGGGAATATGGGATTCAATGTCTACAGAAGGCAACACGGTGAAGAATTTATCCAGATAGATAGTTGGACAAATAATTTTTTATTATCTGGAACTCAAAACCCTGGAGAAGAATATTCATACTTTGATGAAAATTTAGAAAATGGAATAATTTATACATATCAGATATCATCAGAAAATGAGAGCGGTAATGTATTTCTGTATGACCAAGTGAAAAGCTGTTCTCCAAGTGAACACTTCAATATTTATGTTTCAAATTCCAATTCAACTATCATAGATTCTACAACATTTGCAAAAAACCAGTATGCTCATAACTGGCAAGATCCCGGTTGTGATATTTTTAAAAATATGGAATCTGAGAGTAAAAACAAATCAAATTGACGAGCCAGTAGAAATATTTGTTAGCCCTAATTTCTTTGAAAATAATGAAAAACTGTATCTGTTAAATATACAAACTGATCAAATCACAGATATGCTTAATGAAAATCTGATCTTCTTTGCTGAAGATACAATTTATTATGATTTCAGGTTATATTGGGGTGATCTGCATCCTATTGTTGACATTACCAATATGCAAAATCAGCTTCTTCAAGGTGGAGACGAGTTATTGATCGAATGGCAATCGAATGTTTATCAATTAATCGAATACTTTGATATCTCATTGCAGAATGAAGAAACCACTATTGTAATTGCTGATTCTGTGGGTCAAATGGAAGATCAATTTATTTGGGAAACTCCAGAAGATATTGAAATACACAATGCACATATTGTTATTGGTATTCACGCTACAGATGGGATAATTTATGAATATTCTTCTACCGCATCTTTTGGAATTGTTCCTCTGGTTTATACTATTGAATTCGTCGAAGGCTGGCAGTTGATAACTAATCCGTGGAACAGTGATGATCCATACTATGTTTCAGACATATTTGGACCAAATTCTGATTTGCTTTTTCCTCTTCCAGATAATAATTTTGAAATGTCTGATGTGTTTAATTTTGGGATTGGATACTGGTTGAATGCAGAAGCAGAAGGTTATTTTACCCACTCTAACGCAATCATAAAAGATAATTATTCTATTCCCCTGAATCCTGGTTGGAATCTTATACCAAATCCATACCTTTGTTCATATAACCCACGTAATTTTGGAATAACAAATTCTGGAAGCACCTTCCCATTTGGATATGCTGTGGAAGAAGAACTTATTGCTAATGTTGCTTATGTTTACAGAGAGGGGATATTTGTAGAAACAGATACTATCAATCCATACGAAGCATTTTATTTGTATGTAAATGAGGATGGTTATGATAATATGGAATGTATGTTCTATCCCTATTATAGTGGATATTACGCTATCCCTGGAGTAGACTGGGAAATCGCGATTTCAACAACTCAAACTGATAGTGATGGAATTATTTTGGGTTGTAGCGAACATGCAACTGATAGTTTCGATAACATTTACGATTTGCCAGAAGCACCCGTAAAACCTGTAGAAAACGGGATTAAAATATATCTCCCTAAAAATTCTCATCCCGATTCTCTTTATCTTTATTCAGAATTAGATCGCGAAATAAAATTATCTTTGGAGACAGGATTACCTGAAAGTAAATTGTGGAATTTTGTTTTAGAAATTCAAATTTTAGATGCTGTAACATTTGAATTCGATATGTTAGATCTACCGGAAAGTTATTATGTTGATATACAGATCGATGGTAACAGTTGGAATCAGCTGACAAGCGGAAGCTATATTTATTCTATCATTCCATCTCGAATAGGAGCAATCTCCGGTTCAGTTCTTGTGAGCAATAATGTAGTCACATCAGATGATATAGTCTCTACCGGATATGATTTTATTAATTATCCAAATCCCTTTAATCCTTCCACTAAAATTCGCTTTAATGTTCCTGAGGAAGGTAGAGTAGAACTATCTATTTACAATATTAAAGGACAGAAAGTAAAAACTATATGTAAAGAGATTCTACAATCAGGAAATCATGAATATAGATGGGAAGGGAAAAACAATTCTAATAATAACGTTGCTTCAGGTATATATTTTATCCGGCTTAATAATGGAGAAAAAACAAAGGTTAGAAAAGTATTATTACTTAAATAGTATTTATTTTCTTTTTCTTCTTGATTAAACTACTTCAACAAAACCATCCTTTTAGTTTTCTCATAATTTTCTGTTTTAAGTTTATAGAAGTAAACACCACTTGCAACTGATTTATTACTTTCATCGGTTTCATTCCAAACAATAGAATGCTGACCAGCTGTTTAACTTTTGCCCTTTCAGGTTAAATATCTCTAGAGTAACCAGTGACGATGTTTGTGTTATTGAAAAAGAGATTGTTGTTTCAGGATTGAAAGGATTAGGATAATTTCCAATTAGCATATTGGTGGATAAGGTTAAATTATCTTCCGTATTTGTATAATCCAATGTTATTGTTATTGGAATTATCAATTCATCTTGTGATGGATCGTTATGATAAATTACGATTTCAGCAGTATATTATTCTACCTCAAGTCCATCAGGATCAAAAGAAATTAATATATCTTCATAATCATTTGGCTGAATGATACAGGAATCTAGACTTATTTCCAGCCAACCTGCAAATTGAGATGAATCCATGATCGCCAGTTCACAGTTCAGATCGGATTCACCGATATTTGAAAGTATCATTATTCCTTCATGGATATGGTTAGTAGTGATGGTGATATCTATGGAAAGTGGATTGCAATGAATTGCTGGAGGTAAAATACATTCCGTAGACAAAGGGATAAGTAACTCAGGTGCATCAGGGTCATTACTGAAAATTGTCAATTCACCAAAATACTGTCCAAGCTCATCAATTTCAAATTCAATTTCCAGAACTTGTTGTTCTAAATTAGCTAACTCGAATTCTGTAGAACCAAGATAATTAAATCCTTCACCTGCGAAATTAATATCAGTTATCCAAAGTGTATCTAATCCTGAATTTGAGATTGCTAATTGATGTGTATATGCATAATCTGGATAAGTAATCCCAAAATCTAGTTCAAATTCTGAAGCAATAATATTTGGTAATGTACTATCAATTAGAAAGTTGAGATATTGTCCCATCACGTATGCTTTAGTATTACCAATAGAGCCATCTGCCATCGCACCAAAAAAAGAAGAAGATGCTTTTGTTCTATAAAGTCCGGAATTATAATAGATACCCCGTACAGCATCATCCTGTGAATGAGCAAAAGGAGTACCAGAATCAGCTTCAAGTTCATCAAGACCGAAATTAGCATTTGAACCGTAAAGATAATTTAATGAATAACCATGGGAAATTTCTGTACTAACAGAAATAATTGTTTGAATTTCAGAATATAAAGGAGATGGAATAGAATTTTCACCCAATCCAAAATAAGGACGCAACAAAGCATGATCAGCTGTGCCCAAAATAGCACTTTCAAGATAAACTGCTTTACCAGCTTCTAAAAAATCTATAATTTTTTATATGTCTTCAGGTCCGACCGGATATGGAGGAATCCATCCTCAACCAGCGTACCAAATGCCGGCAGTAGCAAATATAATATCATATCCAGAAAGGTCATCTGCCAGTAAAGTATCAACCTCTGAAGTAAGGCCATTTGCAGATAATACAGTTTTTATTCCTGCCTCTAAACCTACATATATCCATGGGTCCTCGAGATTGGCTATCTCTGATCCACCATCCCTATCCCAAATAAGTATATTCTGAGCAGGAAGTGCAATTATGTATAAAACAAATATCAGAAAAAATATTTTTATTCTCATTTCCAACCTTATAAACCAATTTATTTTTTATTACGCAATAAATGTACCAAAAACCGTCTGTGATTGACGGATGATTAACAAGAAAATTAGTTCTTTTTTAATAAAAATAACTTAATAAGTTTTCCTTACTTCATTAAAATCATTTTTCTTGAAGCAGTATAATTTGCAGTTTTCATTTTATAGAAATAAATCCCGGATGAAACTGACTTACCTCTATCATCTTTCCCATTCCACACGATCTGATGATTTTTTGCAGGTAATAGGCCATTGATAAGTGTTTTCACTTTTTGACCTCTTAAATTAAATATCTCAATTTTCACATTGCCTGCTTCTTTAAGGGAAAAAGAAATAGTAGTTGTTGGGTTAAATGGATTTGGGAAATTAGAATTAAGTTTGTTCATGATCGGAATTATTGTATTATCGTTGCTACCAGTTGTATTTGAATAATGAATATCATCAATGTACCAGCCTTCACCAGTGATCAGATTTGCACTACCGAACACAAATCTGATCTGTGCAATTCCGGAATAATCCGATAGATCTAATGTAACTTGTTCCCAGTCAAATTCACCTGCAAATACTTCTGTGCCTTCTTCGAAAGGGGATGCAGGATTATTCATTGTCACGCTGGGATAACCTCCTAAAGGTTCTATCTGCTCCCATTCTCCACCATTTACAGAGATTTCGATAAGTCCACCATCCCAGGTAATTGGGCCATTTGAACCAACATCCATCCAATGATGAAAAGTAACTTGTGCTCCGGGGAAAACATCAATCTCCGGCATAACCAGGGCAGCGTAAATCAGATTGGAATAATATATTGTACCGGTTTCACCACATTTCATTGAATAATTTCCATCTATGGTATTATTGCGGAAATCATTCAAATGCCATTCATCAATAAAACCATTTGAAAGTACCATGTGTTCCCAGCCTGTTTCTCCATTTTCAAAATCGAAGGCATAAAATCCAATTGGCAACCGTAAAATGGATTGAAATGTAAACTCACTACTATCAATTACATATACATCTATGTCTGCAAAATATTCTACAGGACTGTTTTCATCAACATCAATGATGAACGGTACTGTTGTAGTTTCTATAGAATCAGGAGCAATTGAAGCTATTAGATCAAATCCGCTAACAGACACATAAGGATCTGATGTATATAATAAATTTTGGGTATCATAAGCAAAACCATTTCCAATATTATGAAAACTTAAAAAAATCTCACCATGCTCTCCAGGATCGAGTATTTGATCGGTTCCATCTAATACATTAAGATCATAATCCCAGTATTCTATAACTGGAGCATTACAGTTAAGTTCAAATCCACTTATCCAGCTTTCACTATTTGATGAAACTTCAACTTCAAATTCAATTATGCTGTTATCTTCTATTAAAGGAAGCAGTTCTATAGTGAAAGCATTGGTGTAGGTCATAGTTGAAGAAGCTGGAATTTGTGCTCCGCTCATAGTGTTATTTATTATCACAACTTTATCTGAATCTGTTGTAATAATTGCCGTAACAGTATTCCCAGTTGGCTGCATCCCGATATTCTGCAAAGTAAGGTCTATTTGAAGAGTATCAAGAGATTGATATGAATCTTCTGCATGAATACCAAGTTCAACAAAATCTACACTATTACATATAACATACATATCCGGAGAAATTATTGTAACTTCTTCAGAATAACGATAATGATTTTGTTTTGTAACTGTAACCTTAATTATATTATTTGGAGCCTGTTGTGGAATATCAATTTCTAATGGAGCACCTGTTCCTAAAGCAGATGCAATTAATTCTCCATCTACAGAAAGACCTATCAATGAACCTTCATCGGCTGTAACTTCAAATATTTCCAATCCAGACATTAATTCATCAGCATGATTTACAGTAAGTTGTTGCGGCATTTCCGAATGAACAGTAGAAAATGCACATCCATGATGGTGAAAAAGATTATAAGTAACTTCTTTATTATTAGAGTTATATGGCCATGAGGATTGTTGTAGGAAATATTTGCCGGCTGCATTTGCAAATGCAGGTCTTATCCAATCTGATTCCGAAGGAGCCCCACCAAATTGAGGGAGAAAAATTTTCCACATATTATCGTACATTCCCCACACAAATGTATCATTTAGGAAAGAATAGGAAACTTCTGAAGCTGCAATAAGCCCAAGGGCACCTTGTTCATGTCTGTGAAAAAGTTCTGCAAAAGAGTTTTCTGGAGCATTGTATTTTCCAGTTAGACAGTTAATAGAAAACACAAAAACCAGATCGTCATTATTTAAACCACTTAAATTTCCAGTATCATAATCTGGTTCACCCCAACCTGTAACACCACCATGATCTCTATGTTGAAGCATGAATGCACCGCTATTGATTGCATTATTTATATCAATGGCATTTCCACCTGACCAACCACCCAATTCGGAAGGTGAAGCTGGAATATAGTTCAATCCATTTGGACCAAAAACATTTAATACAGTATATGTATTTGTTGCAGTTGACCATGGATCAACATCAGGATTTCCAGCATATATGGCATTTATTCTAACCTGATCTTTTCCCAATACATTTTGCCAGAACCCACCAACGGTTTCCGAACATATCTGGAACCAACGTTCTGTCTGCCAGCCAAGTGCTGTAACAGGATGATCATAAAAATCCTGGTTTGTGGGAGGGTTCCTTTCATAATCGAGAACTTTACCTATCATAGTAGAAAGTTGATCTTCGTTCTGTGCAGTCATTCTTGCCAGTACAACATCCGGCATATCATTATTATTAACATCTGCATAAATATTATCAGAGACGCAGTAATTATTCCAAATAGGTGAAACAATAGAGCTCCCGGTTGTTCCATAATCACCTAAAAGCAAAACAGCTGAAGGAGGGACATCCCAATTATTATAGGCATCATTTATGTAACCTTCTATTGCAGTTACGGTATTACCTCCAATTTCAGTTGTTGTAACAACACCTGTTCGAATACCCTGTTCATTTCTGAAGATGTTTAGAGAGTCTGCCCATTGTGTAAAAATTGGATCATCGGGGGTGATGATAATATAGTCATAATCTTCTGTTCTGTTATTGGAAATTGTTTGCTGGTAAGCTGGTAAAGAACCATAATTCAGGAACACATCACTTAATATATTGTCCCACCAAATGTTTCGTAATCTATCTTCACCAAATTTTCCTAAACCACCCTTAAAGCTAATTTTAATTTTGATATCTTTATAAATTACAAGTTCTTTTGTAACAGGGTTATATTGGAATGGAGTTATGCCAAGGATGGCTGCATCTACTCCACGAATTTTTGTAATTTTAGATAATTGAATGGGGGTTTCCGGATAAAAAGAATCAGTTGCATAAACTTCTTTGTTTTTGGAATATTCTAAAGATCCGGTCTCTGTATCAAGTGGAATTCTAAATGCCGGTGCAATATTAATATCTTTGATGATTTCTTTCCTTGAAGAAAGAATTTCCAATTCAACCCCAGCACCCATTGGTATAGCAAAGTATCTTCCAAAACCAGGAAGATCAGGCATGCCTTCATCGTTAGGTAAAAAGCTTCCTGCAAGAATCGGTTTGATCATCTTACTGCCATTAACTTCAATTTCTTCTAAACCAATTTCATGTACTGAGTATTCAATAACTAACTCTGTTTTAGAAGCATTGATCAGATTTAATCCTTCCTTGTTCCAGTTATCTGTGAAATTTATAACAGTGGAATTCAGAAAGCTAAAAATACTAATGACTGTAAAAAAACTAATTATTTTTTTCATATTTACCTCAATTTAATTAAATAAGTACTTGATTATTTTTAGGAAAAGAGCGTCAATAAATTTGGATATCAAATATAACAACAAGATTTATAGTCTGGTTATTTATATCTTTGGTTTAATATCTTCTCTTTTTGTGTGATTTATCGCTTCCGGATTTTTTATCATAATTCTTGCGGGGAGTTCTGGAACGGAAGTTCTTCTTTGGGCTGGATTTCTCTTTCCCTTTTGCTTCTACAATTAATGGTTTTTTATTTCTGCCTTTTCCACGGAATACTTCGATGATATGTTCTGCTTCTTCAAAAGGAACATTAGCAAAAGAGAAATTATCATAAATTTCGACATTGCGAATAAGGTGAGAATCAACCATTGCTTCTTCCTGAATTAACTTAACCAGTTTAGGCGGGTCCATTTTGTCTTTACGTCCCAAGGCTATGAACAAACGTGTAATTCCTTCTTGATCAGGAGAATTATCAGGATGTCTCCTGGAAGTAGTTTTATGTTTTTTGCTAGGTTCGTGGATCTCAGTGTATTTTTCAGGTGAGAATTCATCTTTATAGGCATGAGTTAAAAGTGCAGCTATTACCTGATCTGCCGGATATTGTGCCAGAAGTTCATTTGATACATGCATATTTTCATCAAATTTACCTGCAACAATTATTTCATTGATCTCTTCAATTATTCTTTTACGCTTAAGTTTGATAAGCTGCTTAACTTTTGGAAGTGATTCTTTACGAATTTCAGATTTGGAGATCCGCTGGATATTCATTAATTTACGGTATTCAGATGGTGTGATAAAAGTAATTGCTGTTCCCTGTTTTCCAGCTCTTCCGGTTCTTCCAATACGGTGTATATAACTTTCTGGATCTTGCGGAAGTGAATAGTTTAAAACGTGTGTTAGATTATTAATGTCAATTCCTCTGGCGGCAACATCGGTAGCTACCAAGATGGTTACACGTTTCTTCTTAAATTGGCTTAAGATGCGTTCCCGCTGAGCCTGAGAGATATCACCATGTAACGATGCTGCATCATAACCACGATCAATTAAAGCATTAGCCAAATGATCTGTTTTAAGTTTTGTGCGGCAAAAAACCAGAGCATAAAATTCTTTTTCCACATCGATAATTCTACATAAAGCTTCAAACTTATCAGAGGTTCGTACTTCAAAATAGATCTGATCTGTCAAATTCACCGTTAGCTGCTTAGATTGAATTTTAACGACTTCGTATTCACCCATGAATTTTTCTGCCAGCTGCACGATTCTTTGAGGCATCGTGGCGGAAAACAATAAAACTCTTTTTTCTTCCGGTGTTTTAGAAAGAATAAGTTCAATATCTTCTATAAATCCCATATTCAGCATTTCATCTGCTTCGTCTAAAACCATAAATTTTAAATCATCCAGATTCAACGTACCGCGATTCAAATGATCTATCAAACGACCAGGAGTTCCTACTATGATTTCCACACCTTTTTTAAGGCGACGAAATTGTTGATCATATGATTGTCCACCGTAAACTGGCAATATGCCAATACTTCTACCACCACGGTAAGAATTCATTTCTTCAGCTACTTGAACTGCAAGTTCACGGGTTGGAGCCATGATCAGTGCTTGAACTTTTCCGGTATCATCTATTATATTATCCATTATCGGCAGGCCAAAAGCGGCAGTTTTTCCGGTTCCGGTTTGTGCCTGTCCTACAATATCTTTCTCATTTTTCAATAACAGGGGTATCGTTAATATTTGAATGGGGGTAGGTTCTTCAAATCCTTTTTTACTGATCGCCAGCAGTGATTGTTCTGATAACCCCAGGTTTTCGAATTTTTCTAAATTACTCATATATTTCCTTATACTTTTTAATATTCGCAACAATCAGAAAAATAAGAAATGTTTCTGAAAATTGCGTAAGTCAAATTTTATGAGTGAGTTATATTAGCAAGGTTTTTGTTTTTTAGCCACGAATGAACATAGATAAAAATTGATAAAGTATCGAAACAATTATCTTCTTGTTCGTTTTTCTTAGTACGATAATCAGTACAAAGTACAGAAGTGTTGGATATAAAAAACAATAGCCAGAAACCAATCGAATTTATACTCAACTTTTGTGTTTTCAGGATTGATAAGCAATGCAACAATCATGAGTTTTTAAATATTAAATACTCCTTGCTTAAATTAAAAAGTATGATAAAAATGTGTATTATAAATCAGGAGGCGAAATTAAAAAATTGTTTTTACTTTCATTATTGGTGTTACATGTGTTATATTTAAGTCAGAATTGGAGCTGGAATGTGGGTAATGGAGGTAATTCTTCTAGGAATTGTTAGGCCGAAAATGTCTTGTCTCCTCTCACCGAAAACGATATGTTATGGGAAGGTAGCGCGGTTTTCTCTTACTGACCCCATCAACCCTTTACAGAAGAGAATATAGTTGTTACCGACCGTACATTCAATATGAGTAATACACTGCACGGTACATGGATAGTGGCTTATGATATTTTGACCGGTGACACATTGTGGATTGTTGATCTGCCTGTGGATTTTCCAAGTTCAGATTGGAGAAACCGTGTTTGCGGAACAAATGATGGTGTGGTTTATGCAACTAGATCTGGGAATACAAATGCCTCATATTTGCATGCTCTGGATATAAGTGATGGTTCAATAATCTGGACTTCTACAACTTTGGTTGATATGTCATCCACTGAATGTGTTAATTTTGCGGAAAATGGTGATCTTATCGTAGGAAATTTTTATAGTATTTGCCGGATAAATGCTCAGGATGGTTCGTTGATCTGGGAAGAAACTTGCAACAGTCCCACTTCTGGTGGTAGTGAAGTTGCAGTGTTTGGTAATAATGTTTATGGCTGGGCAACTGGTGGACCTAAAATTGTAGTCCACGATATTGATACAGGAGCTTTTCTATATGAAAGTGAAGGAATAGATGGTGGATTTGTTCAGCAATTGGGTTGTCTGGTTGGACCAGATGGAATAGTATATGCACCGAGAACCCAAAATAATGCAATCTCAGATTCACTGGTTGCATTTACCGATACTGGCAACTCATTAGAACGAATGTGGCAAATAAGTTTAGGATATGTTCCTTTTGCTACTTTTGGAGTGGATCTGGAGGGAAATATTTACTCCTATACACCCGATTACAGAATTATTCACATCGATTCTCATAGTGGAGAAACATTGTCTCAAACTAGTAGTATAGCTCAAGAAATTCCAGTTACTAGATCTTATTTTATGGGCGGGACTCTATCTATTCCGCGCGGAGAAAATACTGTTAGGATTTCTTATGTTGATCAAAATAGCAAAGAACTAACTATTTTGGATACATCTATTGTGATAGGGAATTCTGCGAATGGCACTGTGTCACCTCAAGCAGCAGTTGATGCAGAAGGATATTTGTATGTTTCCAATTATCAGAATACAGTTTACTGTTTTGAAAGTAATCTGGATATTATATGGCAGGACACTTTTGACCGTCCGGATGGACCGGCAATTTCCATGGATGGGCATTTGATAATATGTGCTGACAATTATGAAATGAGAGTTTATGAAGGACGTGGAAATGTAGTTGTTAATGGTTCAATTTTTGGGAATGTGACCCTGACAGTAGGAACAGGTAATGTTGAAGAAGTACAAGTAATTGCTGGTAGTTACTTTACAAATCCTTCTTCTTCTGGTTTCTACACAATTGAGCTTCCACCATGTATTTATGATATAACAGCAAACTTAAAAGGTTATCAGTCACAAACAGTCGAGAATGTTACTATATATAGCGGGCAAGCGACTGGTGAGATTAATTTTGATCTGGATCTACTTTCGGGAAATGACCAAAATCTAGAGTTGATAGATATTCCATTATCTAATTATCCAAATCCGTTTAATCCAAGTACAACTATTTCTTTTGAATTAAATACCAGAAGTCCTAAAGATATTGAATTGTTAATTTATAATACGAAAGGTCAGAAAATTAAGCAGTTTATCAGGAATCAGTTATCAACTGGTCAGCATTCAATTATTTGGAACGGAAATGATGAAAATGAAAAACAGGTAACATCCGGCATTTATTTATATGTATTGAAATCAGGTACTCACACTTTTTCAAAGAAGATGATACTTTTAAAATAATTAAATCCTTATTAGTTTGGATTGGGTTAATAAAAGTCAATTCAATTGAGTTATGGAGATATTCAAACTGTTTTTAATTTTACAAATTATTTACAACAGAATATAATTTATCCTGTCTTATTTTTTCTATTTTCTTAAAGATTTTCTCAAATTAATCAAGAAAACAGCACCATTTGGTTTATTATCTTCAATGAAAATTGATCCACCCAAACGTTCGATTGTTTTTCTTACAATATATAATCCCATTCCTGTGTTACCAGATTTACCATAAAAGAATCCTTTATCAAATATTCTATTTTTGTATTTATCTGGAATACCCACGCCATTATCTGCAAATCTTATTTCACACATCTTATCATTAGAAGATATTATTATGTCAATTTGTGTAGAATTACCATGTTTTATAGAGTTAGTGATCAAATTCATGAATACGGAATTTAATGCATCATCAGCAAAAACTTTGCATTTACCCTCAATATTGAATTTGATATTTGGAAACTCAACAATTATTTCATCGATTAATTTAGTTATTCCTACTTCTTTCAAGGATGCATTTAAATCTATAAATTCCTCATATTTTTTATAATTTTCGATGGTTTTTATACTCTTCATCACTCTTTTTTCTATTTCATCGAGTATTGTTACATCTGATGACCTTCTAAAAATATTTACTGCACTTTTAATCACAATGAAATCATTAGCTATATCATGTCGGATAACTTGATTTAATAATTTTAGCCGTTCACGACCGATTCTCAGTTCTTCTTGTGCTTTCTTTTGTTCGGTAATGTCTATAAGAGAGATTAAAACTTTAGAATAATTTTTTTCATATCCAGGGACAACATTCCATTTAATAGCCACATTGATTAGTTTCCCATCTAATGTTTTATTAATACAGTCACCATTGAAATTAGTTTTGTTTTGAGCAATTATACATAATTGTTCTATAAATGCAGGTAGAGAATCTTCTATGAAAATTGAACTTAAATTCGATATCAATTCCTTTTTGTCATTAGCATTAAAGAGTGCTATTGTCCTTTCATTTACATCTAAAATTTGAACCATCTGTGAACATTTTCTAGTTTCATTAAGATTGTTTTCAAAATATTCTTTAATGTTCTTAATTCCCCTTTGCTTGAGAGAGGTCAGATATTTATATACTTTTGAAAAATCTTCTTCCCATATAGATGTTGGAGATTGGTTAAAAAGATATTTATATCTTTCTTCACTTTCCTGGATTTCCAACTCGGCTTTTTTGCGCTCAATTGAGATACTAATCTGGCTGGAAATAAATTCTAACATTTTAAGATCCGATTTATCAAATGCAAATTCATCAGTATAGCTCTGAACAGCCAGTACGCCAGTAATTTTTCTCTCTACTTTAAGAGGTACTCCCAGCCAAACTTTCGCATCAACTCCTATTCTCTCAATTTTACTCGATTCCATTAATCTATTTTTTAATTTTTTATTAGCTAACAATGGTTTTTTAGTTATTCTTACATAGTTGGTTAATGTTTTCTCTGCCGGGAAAGTAATCGTCTTATCTTTGGTATCAGTAAAAAAAGGCAAAGAAAAAGTGTTTGTCTCTTTATCATAAAAAGCAATAAAGAAATTAGTTGTGTCAATAATTTTTCCAAGTTCTTTATGTATTAGTTCAATCAGTTTTTCAAGACTATCTGCTACAGGAATCGCAGTTGAAATATTAAAAATTATTTCTTGAATTTTTTCATTATGTTTTCGTTCGGTAATATCTGTAATTAAGCCTTCTAAATGGGTCAATTTGCCATTCTCACTATAGATACCGCGACCTCTTTCCCAAACCCACTTAATTTCTCCCGATGCAGTTTTAATCTCGTACTCGACTTCCACAGGCTCATGGCTTTTTAAATTTTTCTGCCATAACTCCCATATACTGTCTTGGTATTTAGGCAGGATCAAATCATTAAACGATTGCTTGCTATTCTCTATTAATTCCTCAGGTTTATATCCCGTAAGTTTTAAACAACCTGCACTAACAAATTTCATTGTCCAGTTCTTATCATTTTCACAATTATAGACCATTCCCTCTAAATTCAGAAGTAATGTGTAATACTTTAAGTTTTGCATTGATAGAGCTTCTTCTGCTCGCTTACGCTCTGTCATGTCATGGGCAATCAAAAGAATACTATTCTTGGTTTTTGGAGTAATTCTGCCTTCAAACCAAATTGTTTTTTTATTTATGATCAGAGAATATTCTATTATTATGATTTTATTTTCGCTCAAACATTTATGAAAAGACTTAAGGAACATGTCCGCTGTCGGTTTTGGAAACACGTCATGAAGTTTTTTCCCTATAAGCTTAGCTGATGGTTTATATAAAAGTCCCGGTGAAGTTGGAGCAATATCAATATATCTGCCATCAAAATCAATTTCCATTACGATATCGGTCATAGCGTTAAAAATTGTTCGCAAATTATTTTCACTTTTCCGCAATGCCGTTGTTGCATGCTTACGCTCGGTCATATCATGGGCAATCAAAAGAATACTATTCTTGGTTTTTGGAGTAATTCTGCCTTCAAACCATATTGTTTTTTTATTTATGATCAGAGGATATTCTATTATTATGGTTTTATTTTCGCTCAAGCATTTATGAAAAGACTTAAGGAACATGTCCGCTGTCGGTTTTGGAAACACGTCATGAAGTTTTTTCCCTATAAGCTCAACTGATGATTTATATAAAAGTTCCGGTGAAGTTGGAGCAATATTAATATATCTGCCATCATAATCAATTTCCATTACAAGATTAGTCATAGCATGAAAAATCGTTCGCAAATTATTTTCACTTTCCAATAATGCTATATCTGCTTTCTTACGCTCAGTAATATCTTCTATAATTCCATCATAAAATTGGATGTAACCATCTTTGTCTTTAATAGTTACTGCTGATATAGAACCATAAAAAGCGGTTCCATCTTTTCTCTTTAATTGTAATTCTTCGTCTTTAATGAATCCCTTTTGAAGCATTTTATTATTGAATTTATTTCTTTCTTCCGGATGAAGATATAGTTCAGAAACATTATGTTCTAAGAATTCGCTTCTATTTCTAAATCCAAACATTTTTACTATAGCTGTGTTAGCTTCAATAAATTTTCCTTTTTTGCCAACAGTATTTCGATAGATACCTACATTTATGTTCTCAGCCAGTGTTCTATATTTTTCTTCACTTTCCTGAAATTCTTTGTGTTCAGTGATATCTGACATGAATTGCACGAATCCTGATATTTCATTGTTTTCATCTAATATTGGATCGACAGATACTTTATATAACCTATCTTTTATTAATATATTTAATGATTCTCTTTTCTTTGATTTCTTTGATTTGAGAAATAGACAATTTTCTTTTCTGGTAGTTTTTCCATAGATAATTTTAGAACAATCGTAACCGAATACTTGAGTTTCAGATTTATCAACCAATTTTAGAAACGCAGTATTACATTCTTTTATAATACCATTTACATCTAATAAGATAATTGAATCCTTAATAGAATTAAATATATGATCCCACTTAAAATTACTATTCATTATAACATAACCTCTAAATTAGAATACGTTTCATATTATAGTCAAATTCGAAAGTAAAATTTTATATGTCAAAGCATTAATATTTTTTTGTGGTTTATAAAAATAGAAACTACAGAACAACTCATAAGTAGTAAACATAATTAACTTATTGAAGATACACTTGAAACATCTGAGTTTCATAAGTTTGTAAATATCATAACAGAATATTGTAACTAAAATCCAAAATGTTAAGTTATTCACTATTGTGAAGCCTGTAAGCTTTTCTTAAACAAATTATAAAAGTTGCTCCACTTGTTTCATTATCTGCAAGTGAAATAACACCATCATAATTCTCAATTGTTTTTCTTATAATATGTAAGCCAATTCCGGTATGACTAGATTTACCATAGGAAAAACCTTCATCAAATATTTTCCCTTTGATTTTATCTGGAATTCCAGAGCCATTATCCATAAATTTTATTTTGCAAATATCATTTTCTGAGGTAATAATAATATCAATTTTAGTTGAATCACCATGTTTTATAGAATTAGAGATAAGGTTTTCGAAAACGGAATGTAATGCATCATCGGCAAATATGTTACATTTCCCATCAATATTAAATGTAATCTTAGGGAAGTTAACTATCAGTTCACTGATCAATTGATTAACTTCTATCTCTTCCAAACCCTGATTTGAATCTATAAAGGATTCATATTTTCTATAATTTGCTATCGTTTTTAAACTCTTGTTGGTTCTATTGGCAATTTCATCAATCATTGTTGCATCAGTTGTTCTTTTAAAAATATTAATTGCACTTTTAATGACGAGAAAATCATTAGAAAGATCATGCCGGATGATTTTATTCAGCATTTTCAATCGATCACGGTTGATTTGCAATTCTTCTTCCACCACTATTCTTTTAGCTATATCTTCCTTTAACTCCCTGGTTTTTAGCTGCACCTGTTTTTTTAAGGATGTATTCCAAATAATTATTACCATAAATATTAATACAGCCAGCAATAATCCGGATAAAGTAATAATCCAAAATGTTCTATTAGAAAAAATCGACATTGGTTTCAGGTATATCCAATTATTGATGATCTCTTTCTTTTTTTTCGGAGGAATTGCTTTCAAAGTTTTTGTAATGATCGAATTCAAAACTGGCCAATCTTTACGAGTTTGAATGGACAGTTTTGTTTTGTATTCTGTTTCACCAGCCACTATCAGATTGGAAATTCCTTCCTGTTCTATATAGTAAAGTGCAATTGGTAGAGTGGCAATGAAAGCATCAATTTCATTTGTGGATACTTTGCGTAATCCTTCTGTGACATTTTCTACTCCTACAATTTCGATGTCAGGATGATCCTTGTTGAAAAATTCGTACCACACATAACCTGAGACAATGCCCACTTTTTTATTATAAAGTTTTTCAGTGCTGGTCAAGTCTTCGTTACTTTTAGTTGTAATAATAACTCCGGGAAAGATCAGATATGGATCAGAAAAAAGCATATACTTTTCCCGGTTGGAAGTTTGTGCGGCTGCTGGCAGCATATCAATTTCTCGGGATTTAGCTTTTTTCAGAACTTCATCCCAGTTCTGGCAGTGAATAACTTCGAATTCGATATCCAATGCATCTGAGATCATTTTCATAAAATCAGCTGATATACCTTCATAATTATTATTCTCATCAAACCATTCTATGGGAGGAAATTCCGGATCAGGAGCTATGCGGATAACAGAATGTCCTTTCAGCCAGGCAGATTCTTCATCAGTTAACTGAGTCCAGATCCATGATGCAAAATCATCCGTGGAAAAACCAAACCATTTCTTATAAAGGACAGTTTTTTCATCTTCGCTGATTGCATCTAAAGCCTTATTTAAGATTGCAACTAATTCCGGCCAGTCATTACGAATGGAATAAAGGAGATCAAGTTTTTGTTCATTTTCATTGAATATGTGAGCGATCGCAATATTATCAAAGTATAATTTACGATATTCAGGAAACATCCCAAGCGTAAGAAAAGACGCATCTGCCTTGCCTTCCAAAACAAGTTTGAAAGCATTAATCTCAGTATCGGTTTGTACATGCTTCATTTCTCCAAGAGAAGTTACAAAAATATCCAGCCATTTATTACCCTTAACGCGAGCCAATGTTTTTCCCTTCAGATCGGCTTCAGATCGAATCGTGTTAAGCTTGTCTGGAGTCGTGGCCAAAGCATAATACTGAGTAAGGTAGGAGTGGGTAAAACTGAAGAATTCACTTCTGGCTTTACTTGCTGTAGACTCAGCCAGCCCATCGATCTCTCTACTTTTTGCCTGTTGGACCATTTCTTGCCACTTTCCCGGTACAATTTCAATATTGGCTCCAGTCATTTCATTGATCTTATTGATCAGATCAACATCGTAACCTTTATATTCTCCATTCTCTCTTGGAAAAATGAAAGGAACCCATGATTCACCAATTCCCAGCCGGATAACAGGATGTTCTTCTATCCAGTTTATTTCTTTCTGGGTAAGATCCAAAGCATTCAGGCTAAAACAGAACAAGCTGATTGTGCTTATAATAAATATTATTTTAATTAATTTTTTGTTTTTTATCATGATCTTTCCTTAACAGATTGGAGTTCATATTCTAAAACAACCATCTGGTCTTCCCTTTTTTTGATAATTCCAAGTCTATAATTCACTTTTTCATTTTCCGAAAAACTTTGGTAACCAACACTGAAAATCAGATTCGTAGCCCATAGCACTTATACCCTTTTTTTCTGCGGGTTATCTTTAAATTTGACATGCCATTTTAAACCCCTATCTGCATCATATCTATAATAACCATTTAATTGATATTTGATAAGACTGATCATAGACTGAATTCCCATCGATTCTATTTTTTTTAAGTCCTGATCAGCAGGTACTCCAATTCCATTATCGGATAGTTGAATATTTATATAGTTATTCTTATCTTTAAATAATTTGATGAAAATTTTACCTTTTTCATTATTTGGAAAGGCATGTTTAAACACATTAGAGACCATTTCATTCAGTACTAATCCCAAAGGTACAGCCGAATCAATCAGTACAAATATTTTATCATTCATTTCAAATTTCAGAGAAACATTTGCAGACAATTGTGAATAGCTTTGTTTTATTTGAAGAACAAGATCTTGGATATAATCATTCAAGTTGATAGAGGAAAGATCATTTGCCTGATACAATTTTTCATGAACCAGAGACATAGCTTTTATCTTATTGTTTACTTCCATGAAAGTTGTATGAACAAATTCATCATTCGAATTGGTTGCTTGTATCTTAAGCATCGAAGAAATAACAGCCATATTATTTTTGGTGCGGTGATACAATTCTTGCAGAAGTGCAGTTTTTATTTTCAGATCTTTCTTGATCTGTTCTTCCGCTTGCTTACGCTTGGTGATGTCTCTTCCCACTCCGATAATAGAAATCACATTCCCACCGTCGTCAAAAACTGCTGTATGTACCCAGTATAGCCAGCGCCAGCCGTCTTTAGTTTTTGCTCTTTGCTCAATGT
>Ga0307992_1000596_pt1 | contig 22562 bp, 22 predicted proteins | sample EllFjometagen133_FD_203162 | JGI IMG/M metagenome (GOLD analysis project Ga0307992, IMG submission 203162) | Marine microbial communities from Ellis Fjord, Antarctic Ocean - #133 | ecosystem: Environmental > Aquatic > Marine > Unclassified | place: Southern Ocean | collected 2014-10-08
CTTTTGGGCCTTAGCATAGTATTCATCATAATAACCTGCGCTCAGCACATGAGCACCTAACATCATCCTTTTTTTGGCCTCGAACCCAAACGAGTCACGAGTATTTCCATAACGAATCCCATCAAATCGGGCCAAATTTGAGGAAACCTCTGATCTTTGTAAAATTGTGTAAACGGCAATAGAGTATTTTGGGTCTAGAAGGTCTACATCTACTATTTCTGCGCCCCGATCCACCAAAAAATCAAGGAAATCCTCCAGCCTCTCGCTGATTCCTTCCTGCAAATCCGCTTCGAAATAAGATTTTGGTTTTCCCACTTTTAGTCCTTTTAAAGACCTATCTAAGTTTGCGGAGTAATTGGCGATAGTATTTGGGGCTGTAGTAGCATCCAGCGGATCTTTACCCACCAAAACTTCTAAAACATAAGCGGAATCCCAAACGGTTTTTGTTATAAGTCCAGGAGAGTCGGTGGATGAAGCCATTGCTATCAAACCATACCTACTAACGCGCCCGTAAGTTGGTTTTAATCCCGTAACCCCACACCAAGAGGCGGGTCCTCTAATACTTCCTCCGGTTTCGCTACCTACAGCAAAGACGCACATGTTTGCCACGACCGCGGCTGCCGAACCTCCTGAAGAGCCCCCCGGAACCTTATCTAAATTCCAAGGATTCTTTGTTGTAAAAAAATCTGAGTTTTCTGTGGAAGACCCGTGCGCAAAGGCGTCCATGTTTGTCTTACCCAAGAGGATTGCCCCAGCTTCTTGTAGTTTTTTGGTAACTGTAGACTCGTAAGGCGGTTCAAAATTTTCCAATATTTTCGACCCAGCAGTTGTTTTTGTTCCCTTTGTACAGTAATTATCTTTACAAGCGTAGGGAACGCCGAGTAAGGGCATGTTCTTAAAAGCGCTGGTTCCTTTTTCGGAAATCAAATCATCTGCTTTTTTGGCGCCTATCAGAGCATTTTCCTTAATTAAAGTAATAAAAGCCTTAATTTCGGGATCTTTACTTTCTATAGCGGAAAAGCAGTCCACAACAAGTTCTTTACTCGTAAAATCTCCTTGTTTTAGGCCCTCCAAAGCTTCTTTTACTGTTAATTCGTTTAAATTAGACATACTCTACCGATTAAAAACTGCCTTAGTAACAAACTTTTTATCTCTAACTTTATCAGCATTTTTTAAGGTGGCACCTTGTTCTAACGTCAATCTACCCATATCAATTGTCTGAAATACATTCTTAAGACCAGTTACCTGAGATGTCTCTGAAACACCTGAAGTATCTAACTTATCCAAAAGAGCAACGTAATCCAAAGTTCCGGAAAACATTTCTGTTAGTTTTGCGAGCTCTTCTTGGGAAAGATTTAAAGCACACAGCTGGGCAACGTGTCTCGTATCTTCTAAATTAAAGTTATTTGACATACGCTCTTTATCTTATCAGAAGCTAGGGGTTTAGAAAATGCCGACGTCTGATAAATACTCGGGCCGAAATTTGCCTTTATTACAAAGGATAAAAGCTCACATAGCTTCAAGACGTGCAATTCTCTCATCCGTTGAGGGATGTGTGTTAAACAAAACGGATAGTCTTGAGCCTCCGGACCTTAAAGGGCTTGTAATATAAAGATGCGCTGTTGCCCCGTTCGCTGCTTCCAGTATTTCTCTGTCGTAAGATAGTTTTCTTAGTGCACTAGCAAGCCCTTGAGGATATCGTGTAATTAGTGCGGCCGTAGAATCAGCTAAATACTCCCTTTTACGACCAATAGCTAATTTAATTAACTCGGCGATAATAGGACTTAACAAAACTAAAACAAGTCCAATAATAAAAAATATCGGGTGGACGGAAGTGCTCCTACTGCTTCTCCTAGACCTATACAGTCGACCGTGTGTAAACAAATCCGCTAATAAAGTAACTGAGCCAACTAAAACACTTACTAATGACATAAATAATATATCTCGATTACCTATGTGGGACATCTCATGAGCAATAACTCCTTCTAGCTCCCTTTTTTCTAAGAAATTAACTATTCCGGACGTGAAGCAAATAACAGCGTGTTCTGGATCTCTTCCAGTAGCAAAAGCGTTCATTGCAGTATCTTCGATCATGTAAATTCGTGGTTTTGGAATTCCTGATGCAATTGACATGTTTTCCACGAGATTATGAAGGCGTTCGTTTTCTTCCGGAAGGACTTTTTTAGCTCTAGAAATTGCTAAAACTATCTTGTCGGAGTTATAGTAACTGAAAAAGGCGCTTAGCCCCGCTACTATAAGTGCAAAACCTGTGTAAAATAGACCGCTCTCACCATAAAACGTATCAAAGAAGAAGCCTATTAAGGACACGAAAAGTACGAACAAGAGCACAGTTGCAATGCTTTGACGCTTATTCTGCTCTATGTGAGTGTAAATCGTTGACATAAAAACAATAGTTTAAGGATAAACCAAATTGAGCTAAGACCGCGCTACTTAAGAAAAATCGACTTTAACGTCTTCTCTTTCGGATTCTTCGGCCTCGAAAAACTCTTTTTCCGTGTGGTTCAGCATTTTTGCGACTAAATTGGTTGGAAATGTCACCAGCATAGTGTTGAAATCGCGAACAACAGAGTTATAGAACTGCCTAGAGTATGAAACCTTGTCCTCCGTGTCCGAGAGTTCCTTTTGTAGATTAACAAAACCTTCCTGCGCTTTTAATTCAGGATAAGCCTCAGCAACGGCAAAGAGAGACTTTAACGCCATCCCTAGTTGCTTATCTGCTTCGCCAGCCTCTTTAGCGGTTGAAGCGCCCATTAATGCTGAACGAGCCTCAGTAACCTGTGTGAAAACGCCTTCTTCGTGGGAAGCGTAACCTTTTACCGTCTCCACAAGATTGGGAATTAAGGCTGCGCGCCTTTTTAGTTGTACATCTATCTGGCTCCAAGCCTCTTCTATACGAACTTTAAGCTTAGCGAGCTTGTTGTACACTCCGATGAAATACATGAAAACAACACCTACAAAAATAGCGAGAACCAGCAGGGGTCCTCCGAGTAATAAGTCCATAAACACCTCCTTATAAAAGATTTACTGGTTAAATTATATACAAAAGACGGCCATTTGTTAAGTTTTTGTTTCTTCTTTTAACAAAAGCCCGCACTGCGAATGCAAACCAGAACTACCCCTCACTAAATAAATGAACTAGCTTTATAAAAAGGGGAAATTTGGGAATTATCCCAGGACTGTCTTCAAAAAAGCTTCCTTGGAAAAGGTGTTCAGGATATCGGAAGATTTGCACCAACCCCGACAGGCTAAAGAGACTCCATGCTTCATATAATCCAACATCTCCGTACTATGCGCATCCGAACTTATAATAAGTTTTATGCCTCTATTTCTAGCCTCCCGAATCAAATCGTACGGCAAATCTAAGCGATTCGGTTGTGCATTTATTTCCAAAATCTTGTTGTGCTTTTTGATCTCATCAAATAAAGTCATCCAATCTAAATCCAAGCCATCTCGTTCGTTTAGTAGCCTCCCTGTAGGATGAGCAATAATGTCAACAAGAGGATTTTCTATAGCTACCATCATTCTCCGCATTAGTTGTTCCCTATCCTGATTAAAAGAGGTATGAATTCCGACTATCACATAATCCAGCTTCTTCAAGAACTCGTCCGGTAAACTCAAACTAGCGTCCGCCAAAATATTAACCTCGTAACCATACAAAACCTCTATTTCCGTATATTTCTCGTTTAATTTGTCGAATTTCTTTCTCTCACTATCTATTAATTTTTTCACATCGCCATATCCCCTGCTCTGAATGCTTGGCGCGTGATCAGAAATACCGACATACTCATACCCCCTTTCAATGCAGGTTTCTATCATTTCCTTTAACATATTTGCACCATCAGAAAAGTCTGTATGCATATGAACATCCCCTCTCATATTAGAAAGATCGACCAATTTAGATAACTCGTTTTTAGAGGCTAAAAAAACCTCTTCTTTTCCCTGTCTAATTTCCGGAGGAATATATTCTAATCCAAGGAATTCATAAAACTCCTTTTCGGCAGCAAATTCGTGAAGTTTTTCTGTTTTTACATCCTTAATTCCGTATTCCGACACTGAATAGCCTTTTTCCAAAGCGTACGTTCGTAAAGAAATGTTGTGATATTTAGATCCCGTAAAATACTGAACCATGGAACCATACTGATCTGGCGACACTACCCTAATGTCCAATTGAAATCCGTTAGACGCAACCACGCTAGCTTTTTTATCGCCCTCAACAAGAACTTCCTCAATCTCAGGGAATTTTAGGAAGTGTTTCATAACTTTATCCAGATTGTTTGTAGAAACAGCAAAATCAGCGTCTCCCACCGTTTCTTTTTTTCGTCTATAAGATCCGAGTGCCTCTATTTCCAAGACCTCATCTAGTTGTCTCATGTAAGAATAAACTCTCTGAATGATTTTATCTGCTTGATACCAAAGTAGGCGAGGTTTCTCATTTTTTGTTTTTTTCATTTCTTGGATAGATTTAAGGATTTGTGCCTCAATTTTTTCACCAAAACCGGGGATATTCTGGATTTCTTTTTTTTCTGCGGCTAGAATCACTTTAGCCAAGGCCGCATTTCGTTCTAAAAGGTTGAGTGCGGAAGCAAGCTTAAAAGCTCTTTTTGGACCAATTCCTTGAATCCCTATAAGTTCAAACATCCCTTCGGGAAGGTCCCTTTTCAAGAGAGTGAAGTTTTTAACAGAGCCTTTTGTAAAAAGCTCGTCCAAATGTTGAGCTAAACTTGACCCTACTCCTGGAATCTCACCTACCCTACCTTTTTTCCAAAGATCATAAACTGAAAACGTGAATGATTCTATTGCAGTTATGGCGTTTTGATAGGCGCGAATTCTAAAACGACTGACTTCTCTCACTTCCATCGCGGCCAGAACTTCTTTAAGAATTGTTACTACCTCCTGGTTGGATAATCTTTTCTCCATTTCATTACTATGATAGCTCATTGAAGAATTTAGCGCTAATTTTCCAATGTCTTGACTCTCATCTTTTTTGTTCCTACAATTCAATAGTTGTGATCCAAGCGAGGTTTGGCCGCAGAGACATCTGCATCGGCCAAGCTTGGGTCGGGGGAACATCGGGCAAGGCGGCCTAGTACCGACGAGGGAAAGGCGAGAAAGCTTTGTAATCCGGTGTTCCCCCATTTTTTTACTCCTTATCTACTCTATATTTCCACTCAAATAGTCATTTCAGGCTCAAAATTATTGACTTCCAAAACAAAATCCCATAACATTGAGACTGTCTGTTCATGGGGTCGTAGCTCAGTTGGTTAGAGCGCTTCCCTGTCACGGAAGAGGTCGCGGGTTCGAGCCCCGTCGATCCCGCCATGAATCCGAATAAAACTGCCCAAGTTCGAAATTTAATAGATTAAGTAATACGAAGGGGGTGTAATTATAAAATGGCAGAAAAAACAAAAACGGGACCGGAAAATAAAAATGATGCACTTGCTTTTATCATAGGAGGAATTTTCATACTTGGACTAGTCTTTTCCACCTACAATTATTTCACCAATAGAGAGGAAAACGGTCTAGGTGAAGATGGTCAAGCAGGAAGGATTTCCTTAGAAAAACTCAAGGAAACTTTATCCTCAAGCACAGGGGAAGAGGAGATGGACACCGGAGAAAAAATCGCTGAAGCCGTCGAAACGGGTGAAGAAGCAGTCATGTCGTGGACTGCAAATGACTATGAAGATGGAGATATAGAACCAGGAAATTATAACGTTAAATCGGGCGATACACTTTGGGAAATCGCAGAGGCTGTATATGGAAATGGATCGATGTGGACAGAGATTTTGGAAGCAAATGCAGATAGCGTTGGATTTTTACCTAATGGGCAGCAGTCGCTTATCTTGACAGGTCAAATTTTGAACATACCCGCGAGATAAAAAGTAAAAGACACAACTTATCTAAAATCTAGTACATAAAAAACCATAGGTGGGTGTGGGTTTTGCTATTTTTATTCAGTGCTTTATAATTTAGATAGAGATTTAAGTGCTATGAGCGGGCGTGGCTTAGTTGGTAAAGCGTCTCCTTCCCAAGGAGAAGATCACGGGTTCGAGTCCCGTCGCCCGCTCCATTCAGAATGCAAACCATTCTGAATGAGCGATTTCTAAAAGAAATCGCACTGCCTGATAAGTTCTGCAAGAACTTATCACATCCAACGAAACGGGCCGATGTAGCTCAGCTGGTAGAGCAATCCCTTCGTAAGGGATAGGTCGTCGGTTCAATCCCGACCATCGGCTCCAAACCGTCTAAAAACTTGCCAGAAAGAAACTCCCTTAAGAATAAGGTCAAGAAACTGTGTTAAAATAGAGCAATGAGCCTTGGGAAAAGTATAAATATAGGCTTTTTAACTATTATTTTTGCGGTTCTTGCTACTGTCTTTGTCGCTCTATACATATATTCAGTCCCACCCAATATTAACGATGAGCAACAATTGGGTCCTAGAAACGAAATAAATGGGCATACTCCAAAACCAAAATCTTGGAACACTGTTACTAGTTCAAAATATAAATACCGTATCTCTTATCCTCCCTCATACTCAACTCAAGGTATCGATAAACAACCGGCTGGGGCGGAATTATCTGAATATTCTGAGATTTCTATTGGTAGTTATGATGAGCGGACAAGGATCTCTAGGCTAAACCTTAAAATTTGGCCAAATCCCACTAATATCTCGCCGAAAGATTGGTACACCTCCGAAATAAACAGACAAGAAAAAGAAAAGTTAGAATGCCAAAAAAATACACCCGGCACTTCCTGCCCAAATCTTACCTTAAAGAACATCACACAAAAGCAAGAATCAACTACTTTTAAAAATCTACCTGCATACAAAACTCTAATGTTTCGATTTGATCACAGCGACGAGTGCTGGCTTATAACGAAATATTTACATTTTTATCAAATATGCTTCGACGTTGATAATCCAAATGATCCAGAATTAAACAAGCATTTACCTATTTATAAGCAAATACTAGAGTCCTTCGACTTTTTAAAATAGCCGATTTCTCCAAAACCTAAGTTGCAAAAATACAGGCTACAAATGCTATAATCATCAAGTCGTGAAAAACCACACTAAAATCACCAAAGCAGTAATTGCTGTAGCTGGCTACGGAACAAGATTTCTTCCGGCAACAAAAAATCAACCGAAAGAGATGCTACCAATCATAGATAAGCCCATAATCCATTATTTGGTAGAAGAGGCCGTAGCTTCAGGAATTAAAGACATTATATTAGTCACTAGGTTTGGCCAACATATAATGGAAGACTATTTTGACAGCAATTTAGAGCTAGAGCATAAGTTGGAAGAGGCGCAAAAGTTCGATGAGCTTAAGAAAATACAGGAGGTAGCAAGCATGGCCAATTTTATCTACATTCGCCAAAAGAAAGGCCTCCCTTACGGAAACGGAACCCCATTACTATGTGTAAAAAATCTTATTGATGATGATGAGTCTTTCGTTTATATGTTTGGGGACGATTTAACTATCTCAGAAAAACCTGTTGTTGCACAATTAATTGAGAAACATCTGAAACAAGGGGCGGCAGCAACACTAGCCGTCCAAGAAGTACCCCATACGGAAATTAACAGATATGCAAGCATAGAATACAAGGAGAACGCTGATTACAAATACGAGATGAAACGTGGGCATGAAAAGCTTCCGATTGATAAAGCCCCCTCAGATATGGCTCAATTTGGTAGATTCGTTTTTTCATACGATGTTATTAATACAGCCCTGACATCCTCTACAGGAAAGGATGGAGAACTTTGGGTTATTGACATATTAAACAAAATGGTAGATGAAGGTAAAAAAGTAATAGCCACTCCCATTGAAGGAAGGTGGTTAACGACCGGAGACCCTCTAAGGTATCTAAAAGCAACCTTTGAATTTGCGCTACAAAGGGAAGATCTTAAGAATGATTTAGTGTCTTATCTAAGAGGCACTCTCAAAAAGTATGATTAAAAAACAAGACTTAAACAAAATTCTTTTAAAAAGGCTATTGGCAATTTTTATAATTGGAACTATGTCAGTAATTGGAGTCGTAAAGTATGCGCCAAAGATTGGAAGCATATTTGGGCTTATATCAGTAAACAGGAACGATACTATTACTCCTCCGGAAGCAAATACCCCCCCTCCGATTTTTCTAGGGGTCCCGGAAGCAGTAAACAAAACTAAGATTGATTTGAAAGGTTCCTCCGTTCCAAAAACCAAGATAGAGTTATTCGTAAATGGCCCTAAGGAAGCCAGCGTTTTAACTGATATTTCGGGAGAGTTCCTTTTCACAAACGTAAAACTAAATGAAGGAAAAAATACAATATTTGCAAAGGCCAACGAGACAAAATCTGATGTTATAACAATACGTTATGACAATGAAAAGCCAAAAATAGAGCTGGAAACGCCAAAAAATGGCGAGAAAATTGAGAATTTAAACAATCGCGTTGAAGTAATAGGAAAGATTAACGAAGAAGCCGCGGTAAAAGTAAACGGGAGGGTTGCTATTCAGAGGCCCGATAACTCTTTTTCGATACTTTTAGGGGCAAGAGAAGGTGATCTGGAAATAATAATAGAAGCTACGGATTTAGCGGGAAATAAATCAGAAGAGAAACTCAATGTGACTTATAAGCACGATTAGACAAAAAAAGTGCAACGGAAATACCCCAGAAAAAAAGTATTTGTGGGTAAAAAAGCGAGTTAACGAAAAAAGATTCCAGCAGCAGGCCCGAAAAAGAGGCGACTAAAAACAGGTTTTGGCTTAATTTAATATCTTTTAACGCCTTCCGGGTAAGGTTTGCAAAGAAAGTTGTAAACGGAAGAAAACCCAGTATTCCCGTAGTTGCTAATACTAAAAACAAGCTTGAGTCCGAACCTCCGCCAGAATGACCGCCCCAATCAACACCAAAATACCCATAATCCTTTTGGGCAAACCTAAAGGTATTATATCCGGTACCTAGTATTAAATGATCTTTGGCGATGTTTAATGTATTTTTCCATGAAATCAATCTAAAACGAGCGGAATCTGATGGATCCGTAATTCCGGAAATTCTTGTTTGAATACGAGGAACTGCAAAATATGTACAGAAAGCTAAAACAAAGGAAAAAATCAAGACAACACGATATTTAAATAGCCCCCACACAAAAATACTTACCGCCAGCATTAACCAAGCGCTTCTGGAAAAGGTTAAAAGAATGCATAACACACAGAGTGAGACCAAAGGAACGAAAAGCTTTTTTGAGTAAGAACGAAACCCCAGAAAAAGGTTAAAACACAGCACGAAATACGCCCCCAAGAAATTAGGGTCAAAAAAAGTAGAGGCTAGGCGGTTTTTATGTGGATCCCACCCCAAAGAATTATCCAAAACAGTAAAATCGGGCAAGAAAATAAGTTGTAGAAATCCTGCAACAGCGAGCAAAAGGAATGAAAATATTGCTAAATAAACAAGATATTTCTCGGACAGTATGTTTTGGTTTAAAAGATTGTAAATTAAAATACCCCCTAAAAAATAAATAACAAATCTAAAAAGGTAAAATGAAGAGTGAGCCAATTCAAAAGTAGAGAACTTACCTAACCCGAAAATTAAAGATACAAAACCTACAAATATAAAGCCGAACATCGGGAAGTACGCTTTTGGAACAAAAAAGGAACGTTTTTTTGAAATTAAAATGTAAAAAAATCCGAAAACTACGAAACAAATTCCCACCAAATCAAAAAGATAAAATTTTCCAAACGCACTAACAAAAAGAGCGGAAAATTGCCCCAAACATAAAGATAGAAACCAAAGAATTAATAACAAATTAACTAGCATACTTTTGTCTCCAAGCCCGAACTGCAAAAAAAGATAATAGAAGCAAGATGAAAAATTCGGATGTCACTGTAATAAACGCCGCGGCGTAAAAAGAGTATTTAGGGATAAATATCAAGTTAAAGGTTAAATTAAGCAAAACACTAAAAAAATAGATATAAGGCAAGTAAATCTGCTTTCCCAAGGCAATTATCAACCAAGATAAGGGTTGGGTTAAATAAAATATGAAAACCCCACCAATCAATATTCTTAACACACCTATTGAGCGGCTAAAGTTTTCTCCGCCTAATAGATTAATAATCTGGGGGGCAAAGGAAGTGCCCAAGACTGCAACTAAAATCCCTACGGCTAAAAGAAACAGCGCAATCTTTTTGAAAGTATCCTTAAGTTCGGCCTCTCCTTGCCTCATATGACGCATCAAAACAGGAAAAGTAGCGTTCATAAAAAAAGTGGGTAAAACCAAGGTTACTTCAAAGACTTTATAAGGCAAGGAATAAACACCAACGACTTGAGTACTTGTCAACTTTATCCAGTCCGGTATTTTTAAGATAGACAGCAGTAAGGCATCTTCTTTAAAATTCACCTGACTAAAAACGAACATAATCCCCAGGGGCAGTGCCTCCCGAAGCAGGCTTTTTATCAAGCCAATGTCTATCTTGAAGTTTCTTTTAATGTCTAACTTCGTTATTAAGACAAAATTTACAATGAAAGTTACCAGACCTCCGAGCACGTAGGTAAAATTAACCCAAACTACAGAAGCGTTTCGCATGACAAGAACGAAAGACAATAAGAGAACAAGAACGTATCCGCTTATTAAACCTATTGCCGACAGGTCATAGCGCAGCTTGTGTTGGAAAACTATATTTGTCGACGCATAAAGTGATTGGGTAAATATTAAAAGAAGGCTTAAACGAATCCCAAACTTTAAACCTATTGAGTAGGGAAAAAACCGAATAATGATTGAGAGCAAAACGATAAAAAGAACTGAAAACAACACCCTGAAAAACAAGACATTAATAAAGTAATCGAAAACGTTTCTTTCCTCCTTGGAAACCTCCCTAACAGAAATTGCATTTAGCCCAAAGTCAATTATTATGAAAAACAGGGCCGGGAAACTCTGCATCAAACTAAACTCCCCATAACCGCCGGCTCCATAATTTCTGGTAATTAAAAGTGTCAATAGGACAGTAACGGACATCGTTATTAACTTACCTATTAGCTGATATACAGTGTTTTTTGCGATTTCCGTAGTCGTTATATTAAACATAAGTCCTTTACTCACATTTTCTCATTTTAACCTTTTTCTCTACCAAAAACCTAGGGGTTCCAGATACTTTTTTAATCGATTTTACAACTGCATAGTGCTCATAAGGAACGCCATCAGTGTTTATCCATGAAAAGTGATCAAATGGCGGTTTGTACAGAATGGTAAAGGGAGTTACCGCCCGCACGCGATCATCAAGTAACCAATACTCTCTGTAGGCCACTCTAAAAAACTCCGCTACCCTATCTGCAGAATAGAAAGAAGCGTTGTAATTTAAGCCCTCAGCATGTGCCCACCCTGTTTCAGTTATAAAAACTGGCAGATCCTTATATACACCGAACTCATTTTTCAGAAAATCTAATTCTTCCTCATAGGCCCTTATACTGTTTCTACCGCCGGCATGTGGGCTGCCGCTAAAATTAGGCTGTGGATAAGAATGAGAGGCCCAACCATCCAGTTTATTAAAAATACCCGGAACCTCTTTGTCCATAGCGCGCATAAAGTCAAAGGCATCAATATAACCGTCTCCGGAATCCGCACTTATATTTAAAGCACCGTTAAGCATAAAGAAGCTCGGGCTTTCATTTTTAAAAACATCTATCGTGTGGTTCAATACCCTAGCATATTCGGCGGGATCAGCTTTTTCTTTCCAGAACTTATCATCATTAGGCTCGTTGTAAACGGAAATATATCGCTCTTTTATCGGCCACATAAAGGAATTTAGAAACTCTGCGGCATCTTCTGTCTGATCTTCATAATATTCTGGATCCACATCCCATAGCTGTACTATCGGAATCAAGTGCTTGTTTCGCAACCGATCGAAAACGTCCCGCCATTTTGAGTGATCCGTATCTTTTACATTGTATGGCAAAAGCACGTAGCCCCAATCACCTCCATTTGAGTTTACTAATTTTTGGGCAAGTTCCATATAATCCTTATTTTCCGCATATATATAAAGTCCTACCTTATTGTTTTCTACCTTTTCGTCCGAGATGTCTTTATATGTGAGATAGGAAATTGAGTCAGCATTTCCACAAACGGGCTCTATTAAGGTTAAATCAACTGGTCTTTGAAAAATATCCCTTAAATTTTCGTGCGGCTTTCTTGGATTCAATAACAAATATAAAGAAGTGACGGAAACCAAAAATACGCCAAAAAAGACCAATAAAAGAGATTTTCTAAAAAACTTTCTATTCTTAAACACATCCATATTTTATCATTAAGGTATAATTCAGTTATGAAAAAGGTGTTCTTAGCTATTGGTCTGCTGTTTATTATGGTATTTTGTTTATTTTCGATAAAAAAGCAAAAAAATATCGTGGGAAAACAGGAATTCATATCGCCATTTGGAAAAGATCTACGATTGAACACATTGGGAGCGCGGATCGCTGGGGAAAGAAAAACTGTATACGGATACCTTCCTTATTGGACAATCAATGAGGTAGACAACTTTGATTTGGATGCGCTAACTGATATTGCGTATTTTGGATTACATATAGATGAAAACGGAAATTTCATTAAAACTCAGCAGACGGACGAAGGAACAATACAAAATCCCGGGTATGACAGTTGGCATAATAATGAAAAATTGAGTAATTTTATAAAAGAGGCGCAAAACAGGAACGTAAGTGTTGCCTTAACAATCATATCTCATATAGACAGAAATTCCACGGAATTTTTATACTGCAAGGAGTGTTGGGATAACTTTTATGGGAACTTAAAAACCGAAATGGATTTACATAATATTCAGGACGTAAATTTAAACTTCGAGTATTACAAAACTGTAGATAAAGAAGTTAGTTTAAAATATTCCGAGTTTACAAAATTCGTTAAGAGAGAACTATCCAAAGACTTTGAATCCCCTCAAATTGTTGTAACAACATTTGCGGATTCGTTAATTAATAATAGAGTGAGCGATGTCCCCAGCTTAGCCAAAATAGCCGATAAACTTTTTATAATGGCGTACGATTTTCACATTTCCCAAAACGATAAAGCAGCGCCTGTTTCGCCTATGGGAGGAGCGAAATTCTATGCTGGATATGATGTAAGAACTATGATTAAAGACTACCTTTCTTATGTACCACCACAGAAGCTGATTCTAGGTGTCCCCTATTATGGTTTTAACTGGGAAGAGGCGGACGAGGAAACACTGGCGGAAAGAGAAAAACTGCTGGAAGAAATGGAGCGCAAAAGAGAGGGTGGGGTTGCGGAAGAAGGGACCGAAGAGCACGAGGAAGGCGAAACAGATAGAGGGAGTGATACGATCGTGAACCTCCCAAGGAATAACAACACTGTAACACAGACATATTCGGACATAATGGAAATCATAGAAACCAGAAAGGAAGAGGGGAAAGGCGGCATGCTTTCTTGGGACGAATTAGCCCAAGTGCCGGTTTACAGATATTTCAGTGATGAAACTGGAAAAGAAAGAACTGTTTACTTTGAAAATCAAAAATCCTTGGAGGTTAAATATGAGCTTACAAAGGAATTTGACTTGGCAGGCGTAGGTATATGGGCTTTGGGGTATGATGGTAATCGTCCTGAGCTTTGGCAATTGTTGAAAAAGGAATTTTAGAAAAGGCAGGGGTATAGAAAAGCTTAATTCTATACTCCAATTAGGGCAGAAACGAAGTGATGAGGACCGTTTTCGAATGATAAAAGCGTAATTTGGTGGGTTCGCCCCGATTTGAACGGGGGGCCTCTGCAATGTGAATGCAGCGCTCTAACCAACTGAGCTACGAACCCAAAAACTCACACCCAAATAATATCAAAAAACTTGCCACAAAGACACTAAACCACTACCATTACTCTATGAAAACCGCCCTGAAAAGCTTTTTTACAGAATCTGTCCAGCTGATTACACTCGGGGTGGTTTTGTATATTATTACTAATATATTTCTGGGGCAATTACTTGTGGTTACGGGAAATTCAATGTACCCAGCTTTAAATGACGAAGAGCAAATAATAGGTGAAAAAATATCCTTAAATTTTGAAGAGCCAAAAAGAGGTGAGATCGTTATCTTTGAACACCCAAATCAAAATATTTTAATAATAAAAAGGGTGGTTGGGTTACCAAAAGAAACGGTCAAAATCAAAGAGGGCAAGGTTTACATTAATAATGAAATCTTAAGGGAACCTTATTTGAAAGACCAAGATACGAAGCAAGGTGAATACATAAAAGAAAATGTAGAATATAGAATACCTGAAAATTCATATTTTCTACTCGGGGACAATCGAGAAGAAAGCGCAGACGGACGCAAATGGGGATTTCTCCCAAGGAAAAATATCACTTCTAGGGCCTTCTTGGTATACAATCCGCTGAAAAACTTTCGAATAATTAGAAATTAAAATTCGGGTCAAGCGTCCTTCTTGACAACTGTAACTTCCTTTTTATATTTTGTTTTATTTTTAAAATTCACTATACCTGCAATCATAGAATAAATAGTGAAATCCCTTCCGATGTTCGTGTTCTTCCCGGAATGAAACCCCCTGCCACGTTGCCTAACTATGATTTGTCCGGGCTTAACAGAAGATCCATGCGATAATTTTATACCAAGGCGCTTACCTCGTACATTACCTCCTTGACGTGCTTTTGAACCGGCAGATGTTTTATGAGCCATTTATTTAGTGGACCCTTTCTTTATACTTTTTACTTTCAACACACTCATAGGTTGTTTATGTCCTTTTCTTCTTCTATGGCGTGATTTTGATTTAAACCTAAAAATATCCGTTTTCTCCTTATAATCTCTCACTTTTTCCAAAGCAACGCTAACATTTTTCAAAACAGGCGTTCCCACCAAGGTAGTCCTTCCGTCTTTATAAAATAAAACTTCTGGCTTGGGATCTTCTTGATTTTCTAGTGAGATCTCAATACCCTCCTCTATAATAAATTGTCTGCCCCCGAGGGCTATAACGGCATACTTCATAACAAAAGGATATTACTATAAATAGAAATTTGTTGCAAGGATCAACTCACTTCCTTGGATCCGGTACAACATGTAGTTTTTCGATTTCCTCAAAGCTATCGTCCCCCGCCACCCTATTCCACCGTACAAAGTCGCATTTAGTACATTGGTGAACTAACATTTCTTCACCACCCTCCTTGTAAAACTTTCCTGCGGGCCTCATCAAGCCCAAACAATCATTCTGTCTATCGCCTTTCTCCCTATCCACATGAATAGAAAAAAGGCAAAAGGGGCAGTGGTTTCTATTATGAGTACCAAGAGAATCTAGCGAAACATTTCTTCCACAGTTTTTACAAACAAAAGAATCCACTTTTAAATTTCAGAATCTTTTCCAATCAGAATCAGAACGTTATACTCAACATCGCTTTCCTCTAAAGAATCAATTAAAGCCTCTGGAAAGTAATCCCCCAGATCCTCTAATAAAACGTCCTTGTAGTCCGAAAAATTATCCTTGATTAAAATCTGTGTTATCTCTCGCATATTATCTGCCGTATCAATGGAAGCAATGGAATAACCCCCCTCTTCGAGTAAATCTTGGGTTCGACCTGCCGCCCCCGTAATTCCGGCAGCATTTTCTATACGAATAACTAATTGCTCCTTATCAAGCTCTTTTGCACCTTGCGAAGAATCAGTTGTAGTTTCTTCACTAGCGGTAGACTCAACAACTGAATCTATAGCCTCAGAGCTAACACCAGCCACAATCTCGTCAGAATCCTGAGGCTTATTGAAAAACAGAAAATAGCCGCCTATCAACAATCCTACTAGAAAAACAGAAGCTACGGCGGGAACCAAAACATTAGATTTAGATTTCAACACGGGCAGGGGCAACGAATTTAAAAGATTTATCTTAGAACTCAAAATCTCCCTATTTTCCTGCAATATGTGTAAGTACAGCTCGTGAATCTCAAAGCCTTCGGCTAGATGCGTCTCATTTTCATCCAAAACAGGAAGAACGTCATAACCATTTTTCAATTTTAGGGAAGAATTCAGAGTAAATATCCTTTTTATAGGCTTTTTCCTGTTGTAAACGGACAAAGTCTTAACGAGTTTCTCTAGCTCCTTAGGTTTTTGCGGCTCATCATAAGATTGTGCAAAATAAACGCCGTTTAGTTCGGAAAGGGATACTACATATTTATCATCTACACTTGCAACAAAAATTGCCGGATCGGTATCTTTTAACGTTTTTGGTAAAAGTGAAACCCAAGGAATAATAGCATTGGTGGGCATCCCCCAAAGGTTAGATATATCTAAAAGATCATCTAAGTATTTTTGGGAAACACCAATAAATTGATAAACAAATGGGGCAATTTTTGTGTACGAAAAATATAGCTCCTCCAACGGCACTTCTAGTTTGTCTTTAACTGATGAGACAATCTGTTCGTTCAAATCCCCGTCGTTTTTATTGACCGTAACAAAGAAAACGTAAAAATCTTCGGGACCAATGAGAAAATTTAATCCATCAGGTTTTTTCCCTTTTGGAAGAATCTCGTTTGACAAGGAAATTAAATCCTCTGTAAGACGCTCTTTATCTAGGATTTGGGACCCTTTTACAATTTCAGGTGAAATTTCAGAAGAAATGCCTCCACAACCTTCAGGACCACAATAAGAAATTTTTAAGCTATTCAGGTTTATAGAAACGAGCAGTTCTCTCATACAGATCTAAATATACCACATTGGTTCAAGGCGGCACGGGCGTTTTGACGACTCAACCAAATGTTTCACTTCTACCAAAAAAATTATCTACCCCTTAAAAATGCTGGGATATCAAATTGGCTATCTTCATCACCCAAATCCCCTACCCAACTATCCGTATCAGCAGGCTTGTCCTTATCTTTCTCCTCTTTATCGCCTTCCGAACGCTTTGCAGACCCTGGTAACGAAAACTTATTTGAGTATTCCGAATCGAAGCCCGTTGCAATTACGGTTATCTTTATCTGATCCGACATCTCTTGGTCTATAGTAGTTCCATAAATTATGTTTGCATCGGGATGCGCCATCTCACTAATAATCCTAGCCGCCTTATCTATCTCCTTCATTGTCATATCAGGCCCGCCGATTATATTGAACAAAATTCCTGTAGCACCTTCTATCGAAATCTCTAATAAAGGGGATGAAATTGCCGCCTGGGCCGCTACGGTAGCCCTATTTTCGCCGGTACCTATACCAATTCCCATTAAAGCTGATCCCGCTTCTTGCATTACTGTCCGAACATCTGCAAAATCCACGTTAATCAAGCCCGGCTTTACTATTAAATCGGAAATCCCTTGCACGCCCTGGTTTAAAACGCTATCCGAAACCTTAAAGGCCTCTATCACGGTCGTGGTTTCATCAGAAATTTCCATCAATTTCTGGTTGGGTATGATAATCAACGCGTCTACTTCTCTCTTTAGAGACTCGACACCCATTTCCGCATTTTTCATCCGCTGATTCCCTTCAAAACTAAAAGGTTTTGTAACCACACCGATAGTTAGAGCTCCAATTTCTCTAGCTATACGAGCTACGATCGGAGAAGCGCCGGTACCGGTACCGCCCCCCATACCTGCGGTAATAAAAACCATATCCGATCCCTCTAAATTATCGCGAATAGCATCGGAACTTTCCTCGGCGGCATTCTCCCCTACCTCAGGATCTGATCCCGCCCCCAAACCGTTTGTTATATCCTGACCAATGGGAATTTTTACAAAAGCTTTATTAATAGAAAGGGCTTGAGCATCAGTATTTATAGCCAAAAACTCCACACCCTCAATTTGCTGGGAATCTATCATGGTATTAATAACATTACCTCCGGCACCTCCCACACCAACAACTCGTATTTTAGCAAATCTTTCAATTTCTGGCTTTATTTGCATAGTCTAAATATTATAACTGATTCTAGGGCAGGAATGATTTTACTTTTTCAAAAAAGTCATGCAGACTTTTGTTAATCTTACCTTGACTTTTGTCTAAAGACAATAGGGAATTACTTTTCATTAGATCTACGCCGTAAAGTACCGATCCTATAGTTCCAGAAAAAGCGGGACCGCTTATCTCATCTATCAAACCGGTTACGCCGGAAGGAACTCCGAGGCGAACCGGCATTCGCAAGATATTCTTTGCCACCCCCACTACGCCAAAAGTGTGGGCTCCTCCTCCAGTAACCACCGCGCCGGCGGGAAGTTTCCCCATTAGGCCAGATTTATTTATATCCAAGGCCACCATATTAAAGATCTCTTTGGTTCTGGCATTTACAATCTCATTCAAAAATTTTATGGGTACTTCATCTGTGTCTAAATCAAACTCAGATACATCAAAAATGTCCTCTTTTATCGTGTGTCCCCGAGATTTATTCTCGTTGCTTAATGTACTCAATTTCAACTTAATTCGTTCCGCATCGTCCAAACGCGTCCTCAAGCCAATAGCTAGGTCACTTGTTATGTGCTTTGCACCTATTCCTAGAACCGAGGAATAGACGGGGCTTCCCTCCAAAAAAGCGATTAAAGAAGTGGTCCCACCACCAATATCAATCAAAACGGTTCCTAATTCTTTTTCTGTGTCCGTCAAAACTGCTCTTGAGGAAGCCAAACCCACGTAAACCAACTCTCGAACTTCTACCCCAACTTGATCAATACACTTAACTAGGTTTTTCATTGCTGTGGAGGAACCATGGATTATGTTTGTCTCAACCTCTAAACGAACCCCCGCCATTCCCACGGGATCCCTTATACCCTCCTGAGAATCCACAATAAAATCCCTAGGTATTACATGTATTACTTGCCTAGAAGATGGTAAAGTGATCGCTTGAGCCGCTTCTGTTACTCTTAAAACGTCTTCTCTTGTTATCTCGCCAATCTGAGGGTTTACAGCAACAACGCCGTGCGAGTTTTGCGTCTGTACATGGCTTCCATTTACTGTCACGAATGCCGAGGATACGGACACCCCCGCCATCCTCTCAGCTCTTTCTAAACTGGTCGAAATAGATTCTACGGCCGCGTCAATATCTACAACACTCCCCCGTCTTATTCCCTTTGAAGGAACTGCCCCAGAAACTCCTATTATTGAAACCTTGTTCTCAAATAAAGCTGCTATGGCAGTGCTAACCTTCTCGGAACCTACATCTACTCCTGTAATGATTTTTTCCCTTGGCATGATAAGTTATCTAGTATGATACTACTACTTTATCATATCGTAAATCTATAGTTGACGCATCTTTTCCCTCTAAAGATAGTTTGTTAAGAAGTTTTACCAAGACGGTAAGTAAATACTGTTTGTCCCCGGAATTACCAAGTAAAATACGTGTTCCTTCCCGCGTATAGAAAGTAACATCCTTAGGAGAAAAACTCATGCTAGATACCTGGATTCCAGAAGTTTCCAAGGCATCGATAAGATCCAAATATACGGGGACTAATGTCGGATCCACAAATGCCCCTACTTTTAAATCTCCTAAATATCTTATCAGGGGTAAATCCTCTGTGTCAGGGTCCACAACCCCCAGCACATAGCCCTCCTCATCTATCATATGATCGAGTGAGTAACGCTCGTTGGAAAGACGTGCCAATGGTTTCCTTTCACTTACTAATATCTTTAGTTTGGCCGGCCAAATTTTTTTAACACAAATATCACGTGCTCCCAAAAAACGATCCTCCAGAAGGGTTTCTAGCTCAGACGAATTTACAGCAGGTAATTTTTTACCTGCATAATTCGAATATAAAAAAACGCCTAGATCCGTAGAGTTTACGTACGTTTCTGTTCCCAATATCTCAAAACTTTTAATATCAAGGATTTCTGTACGGTACATAAGGTAATAAGCTCCTCCAAAAACCCCGAGAAGTAACAAAATAACGAGGAATCTTTTTTCCCACACACGTATTATTCCGAGTACACGCCTCTTCTTATACTTTCTTGGCTTTTTTCTTTTCATAAAGAGAACGAATCTGGGAAACCATTACTTTCTGAGGTTTATTGTTATATACCGGAGATTCCGGTTTTAAGGGTATTTTTTTCTTAGCCTTTTCCAGGGACGCGATAACATTCTCACAAGTCAGTTCATCTTCTGTCAGAATTTTAGCGAGACCTAAATCTACTAATATCTGAGCGTTTATGTTCTGCTCATCGTGAGAAACCCAAGGAATTGGTACTAAAATACATGGTTTACCAAAGGTCTTGATTTCGCAGGTTGTATGTGCGCCACCTCGAGAAAGGAAAATATCGGCTTTCGTAAAAACCTCACCGATCTCATTATCATAAACAAACTTACGTAAGTAATACTCACCACAAACGAGATTGGAAATATCAGCGAAAGCTTTATTCAGAGAGTCGAAATCTTCATATTGAGAGTGGCTGCCACATTGATGGATTATGTTATAGTTTTTTAATAATGGGAGAAGGCACTTCTGTATTGCTTGGTTTATTTTATGCGACCCGGTTTTCCCAGCCGTTATATATAACACCGGCAATCCGTTATCAACCTTAAAAGAATTTGTTTTAACCGTAAATAAGGACTTACGTAAAGGAAGCCCTGAATAGACAACTTTATCTGGTGGAAAGTACTTACGGGATTCCTCATGAGAAATCAAAATTTTGTCCGCAAAACGCGAAATAAATTTATTCGCGTATCCGATAACTAAAGTCTGTTCATGGGTTATTGTGGGAATACCTAAAATTTTTGCGACAGAAACAACCGGAACAGCTAAGTAACCCCCGAAGGACAAAACTACGTCGGGTTTATACCGTAAAAGGAGAAAAAAGGATTGAATAAAACCAAAAGGAATTTTTGCGAGCCTGACAGGGCTAAAGGTTTTATAAAACTTACCGGCTTTTAAATCAATAAAAGGGATGTTCCTAGAAGTTATCTGCTTATATTCAAGTGTTGGGTTTTTATTACCACGCATACTGTGCGCATGCCCAAACCATACAATATCAATATTCAATCCCTTTTCCCGAATATACTCAATTAAAGGAAGTGCGCTGCTGTGATGTCCACCTGTTATTACTATTTTCATAACATTAACATTGTAACTCAGTTGGAGGACATACCATAAAGTGTATGTAGATTGCGCACATACTGGACAAACTAGGGACGGCCCTGATTTAAACTAACAATACTTACTAATATTCGCCAAAACGCCGAGGCCACAGAGAGTAAAAATCATAGAGGAACCTCCATAGGATACTAAAGGAATAGGAATCCCTGTTAACGGAATTATTTGCGACATAGCAGCAATATTAATAAAAAATTGCAGGCCTAGCCAAGAAGTAAATCCAACGGCTAAAAGACGCGAAAAGGTATCCGGAGCGTTGAGGGCAATCCTATACCCTTGATAAACCAAAAAAGAAAAGGCTAAAACAAATAGTAGCGTACCAAGAAATCCCGTCTCCTCGCCAAAAATTGCGAAGATAGAGTCAGAAGCAACTTCCGGCAAATAATGGTATTTTTGGCGGGACTGTCCTATCCCAACTCCAAACAGCCCTCCCGATCCCAAAGAGATCAAAATTTGATTCTCATGATAACCTGTAGATAAGGACTCTTCTTTATTTTCAGAAGAGTTGATTAATGTAAAAAATCGTTGCCTTCTGTAGGGAGAAACAATAACCACAAGACTTAACAAAAGTATGAGGAAGGGACACAGAAAAAAAAGTGGTTTTAAAGGAGCCTCGGAAACAAAATAAATACATAGGGAAATTAACACTATCAAGCAGGCCGTGGACATATTAGGCTGAAGAAGTATAAGGAAAAAAACTAATCCAACAGGAAGGATAAACTTACTAAAGTCTTTGGTTTTGCTTAAAAGCGCAGACATATACAAAACAACGCTAAATTTTACTAGCTCGGCAGGCTGAAAACTCAAAACGCCAAAAAGCGGAATATCGGACAGCGGCGAAAAGTTAAGATAAAACCACCTATATGCGCCGTTAATACAAGGTACAAGGGGAAAAACAGAAGAGCACTCAATAAGCTTCAGTTGAAAAGTCAAAAAACCAAAGAGCGAAAGTATTGCCAAAAAGGCTACAGAAAATCCAAAGAAAATGACACTAACCTTTAGGAGACGTTTGTAATGAAGGTTGAAAAAAATAAAAAAACCAATCAGTCCTAATACAACCCAAACAAGTTGTAAAATTGCAAACCTGTAGGAACTTTCGTAAATACTTTGGGAGTAAAACATGGTAGAGTCATATACCATTAACAGACCTAGGGTCAGCAAACAAAAAACGGTTGTCAGAAGTGTAGAAGTAATCTTTGATTTCCCCAAGTTCTTGAAACCGTTAAACATCAAAAACCTATACTATAAGAGAGATACAAATATTCCTAGAAAGGTGGAGAATATTCCAAAGAGCCAGTAGCGCATAGTAACCTTGGTCTCAGGCCATCCTAAAAGTTCAAAGTGATGGTGTAGAGGTGCCATCCGAAATAAGCGTTTGCCCGTACACTTAACGGACAACGATTGTAATGGACTTGAAATACCGTCCACAAGAAAAACGGCAACTAAAACAAAGAGAGCAAACTCTCTATGCAGAACAATCCCCAAAATCGCGAGAGTAGCGCCTA
>Ga0307992_1000598_pt1 | contig 22516 bp, 23 predicted proteins | sample EllFjometagen133_FD_203162 | JGI IMG/M metagenome (GOLD analysis project Ga0307992, IMG submission 203162) | Marine microbial communities from Ellis Fjord, Antarctic Ocean - #133 | ecosystem: Environmental > Aquatic > Marine > Unclassified | place: Southern Ocean | collected 2014-10-08
ATTAGCCAAAAGAGCCCACGAGAATATTTACATGGTAAAAAAAGGGACATCCATGAAGAGGATATCGATCATTTAAAGCAAGCAGAGAAATCTTTTTTAGAGGTAGTAAAAATATTTTCTCGCCAATTTAAAGTAGTTGAATGCGTTCAAAAGGAAGAGATTCTATCTGTCCAAGAAATAGAGGATCAAATCTGGAGAGTAGTAAAGAAATTTTTTTAATATTTTCTTATAGAGTTTTTAAATTTTGTGTATCGTAGTTCCTTGACAGGTGTCTTCTATATTGAAACCAAGTTTTTCTATTTTTTTTCTTATTTGGTCAGCTTCTGACCATTTTTTTTGTTGACGCAATTCTTCTCTTTCTTTAGACAATTTTTTTATTTCATCAGGGATACTTAAAGATATTTTTTTTATTTTATCTATACCCAGGCCAAGCACTTTATCAAACTCTAAAAGAGTAGCCATTTTTTTTTCATTTGCTTGATTACTTTTAATTAAATTCCAAAGAATGGCTAGCACCTTAGGGGTATCTAGATCATCATTGACAGCTTCTAAAAATTTTTGTTCTATTGATTTTATTATTTTTCCTGGTTTAGGATAATAAGAAATAGTGTTGTAAAGATTATTTAGAGCATTCTCACTTGCTATTAAATTCTCCCAGTTAAAAGAAAGGGGAGAGCGATAATGTGCGCTTAAGCAAAGATAACGATATGCCAAAGGGTTAATATTTTTTTTAATTAACGTAGAAAGGGTAATAAAGTTATCACCACTTTTAGCCATTTTTCCTTTATCTAAAATTAAGAATTCATTATGTAACCAATAATTAGCTAAAGGTTTGTTTTGGGCTGCCTGGGCCTGAGCTATTTCATTAGTGTGGTGAACGGGAATATGGTCTATACCTCCCGTATGAATATCAAATGGTTGTCCTAAATATTCTATTGACATTGCTGAACATTCAATATGCCACCCAGGCCAACCCTTACCCCAAGGAGATTTCCATTGCATTAAGTGAGTTTCTTTTTCTCCTATAGCCTTAAACCATAAGGCAAAATCAGTAATATTTTTCTTTTCGTGATTTATTTTTATTCTGGACCTATGGCAAAATTTTTTAATATCCAATCGTGCTAGATATCCATAATTTGGAAGCTTATGAGTATCGAAATAAATAGCATCAGATCTTTCATAGGCATAGCCATTTTTTTGTATTTGTTGCACCATCTTAATCATGCAATCTATATGTTCTGTGGCTTTTGGAAATCCATCAGCGGGAATAATGTTTAATTTTTTAATATCTTGATAAAAGGATTTGGTATAGAAATTAGCCATTTCTTTCATAGATTCTTTGTTCAATTTTTTCCCTTCGCGCTTTAAAGCTTTTACCATTTTATCTTCTCCTTCATCAGCGTCGGAGACAAGGTGTCCAATGTCGGTAATATTAACAATGTGTTTTACATTATAATGATTATATCTTAGTGTTCTTTTTAGAATATCAGCAAAAATATATGCTCGCAAATTACCAATGTGAGCATAATTGTAAACCGTAGGACCACAACTATAAAGTCCAACTTTATTTTTTTTAATAGGCTTAAAGATTTCTTTTTTACGGGTTAAAGTGTTATATACTTTAATCATAAATAATGGTTGTTTATTTTAAAACCATTTCTTTTTTTTGAAATAGCTAACCAAGAATGTAATTATTAAAACCATTGCTCCCGATAATATCCAAAAGAAGAATGGTTCATTTGATAATGGAAGGTATTTTAAATTCATTCCAAAAACGGTTCCTATTAGACTAATAGGAAGAACCACAATAGAAATTATAGTTAAAATTTTGATAATATCGTTTAATTGGAAAGATATTAAAGAGTTGTTTGTTTGTTCGACAGCTTCAATTGTTTCTTTTAATGTTTCTAGGTTTTGCCAAATATCCTCAGCTGTTTCTATGACATCTTCAAAATATACTCTTAATTGACCCGGAGAAAAGAATAAGGAGCTTTTTTTTAATAATTTACTAACTACCAAACGATGAGTTTGTGTAATTCTTCTAATGTTAACTATATTTGTTTTAGCCACTAATATTTCTTTGACCATTGTTTTTTCGTAGCCTTTAAAAATATTTTCTTCAATACTATTTATATTAAGATTGATATTGCCTATAATTGAATTAGATACTCCAAACAAACGATTTAAGTTTTCATAAATCAAAAAAGCGGGACTACCAATAAAATATTTTTCTCTTTGTTTTTTATTAATCTGACAAAGATTAAAAAAATTCACCAAAGGAGATAATTCTCCGTGATGGACCGTGACTAGTGTGTTAGAGTTGATAAAAAAGTCAACCTCAGAAGAAATTATCTTTCGGGTGTGACGATTGTAAAGAGGAAACAAAAGTACCATAAATAAATATTCGGATGTAACGTCTATTTTGGGGCCTTGTATAGGGGAAAGGCAGTCATCAATATGTAAGCGATGGAATTTAAACCTTTGTTCGATATATTTCATTTCTCTTGGGCGACAAGTTGATACATCGAGCCATGTTAAATCTTTGGTTTTAATCTCCCGAATATTCAAGTTAGACATTTGTTTAAATTTAATTTTTATAATAAATAAATACAAGTACAATAATATTATATCAGAGTTTTACGGGACCGACAATGGTTTTTATTCATAAAATTTGTTAAAATTCAAAGATAAGATGTTTAGAAAGGAATAATAAAATTTATATGAGTTTGTCAATACAGAAAAATGTCAAGATAAGTTCTTTAACGACATTTAGGGTGGGCGGTTTAGCTAAATATTTTTTTAAAGCCAATAACAAGGAAGAGCTAAAAAATGTTATTGATTGGGCTAAAAAGCGAGATATTCCATATTTTATTTTAGGTGAGGGGAGTAATATTTTAGCTTCAAGCCAAGGATTTAGTGGTATTTTGATAAAACTTCCATCTAATGATATTAGAATGAAGAAAACAGGCAGAATTTTCAGGACAATAGAAGTAGATGCCGGTGTATTGTTAGGAAGATTAGTTTCTTTTTGCTTAGAACAGGGGCTGAGTGGGTTGGAGTATTTCGTTGGTATCCCAGGAACAATAGGTGGGGCGGTTTATGGTAATGCTGGTTGGCCACGTGACCAAAAGAGTATAGGAAATTCTGTAATTAGCGTTAGCTTATTGATGCCTAATGGTCAAATTATTAAAAAGCAAGCAGACTGGTTTGATTTTGTTTATCGTTCTAGTAAATTGAAAAATCTTAATTCTAAAAAGATAATTATTCTTTCGGTAGAGTTTAAATTGAAGGCGGAGGACCAGAATAAAATTTTACAAACCCAAAAAGAAATTTTGGATATTCGTAAAAATGGGATTCCGCGGGGCCACTCAGTGGGTTGCATTTTTAAGAATATTGAAATAAACAAGAACCAGCTCTTATCTCATTCCCTTAAAAAACAGCTACCATATTCTTTTGTTAAAAGGGGGACTATCCCCGCGGGTTGGTTAATTGATCAATGTGGACTAAGGGGCTATAAGCTGGGAGGAGCACAGATCAGTGGTCAACATGCTAATTTTATAATTAACATTAATAAAGCAAAATCCCAAGATATTAAATCTTTAATAGGGATTACCCAAAAACAGGTTAAGGAGAAATTTAATATTAATTTATTTTTAGAAATTGAATATTTATCATGACCACAGAGAATAAGAAGGTCCTTAAGAGTAAAATTAATAATGGTTTTTATTATGATATATAATTTTCCCACTTTTAAATTTTATATTTTTGGCTTACTGGTTCTATTTTTATTATTTATTGTTGCTTGGTTGCCTAGTGCGGAAATAAAATTGACATCTATCGCCGAACCTTTGCTTTTGGATTTTGAGGTTAATCTTATTCAAAGCGCTAAAAAGCCATTACCTAATTTAGGCATTATTTCTTCTAAAGTTATTAACCTTAATTCAGAAGAAATAGATCCAGGTTATGTGTTGATCGACGAGCTCAAGAGCGACAAAGAAGAAAAAATACTTGTTTTTTTAAGAGAAGATTTGCAAAAAATTGCTGAATATAAAGCAAAAAACATCTTGGATAATTTTCCTAAAACAGAAAATTCAGGGGACGGTTTTATACCCTTTAAAAAGGTTTTAAATTTTCATCCTATAAAATGGAATATTCAAGTTATAAATAAAGATTTAGAGAGAGGGAGTGCAACACTGTTGATTTCTATGAAAGAAGAGGTATTTATGAATTATGATTTAAAAATTTTAAAAGAAAATATTATCTCGCGAGAATTAGCAGAGACGAACGAAATTTTAATAAAATTACCAGGAATGAAAAATGTAAAAATAAATAGTTGGCCAAAGTTTTGGCACTATTTACCTTTATTCTCGTCTCGAATAAAGATTATTATTAATTAACTTTTTCTTTAGTAATGTTTGGGGTTGACAATAATATGAGGATATGTAAAATAATTTATATCTACAAATTATTTTTTTATGCCTGATAGACAAAAAATATCTAAGGACTTTTTAAATACCGAAGGCGTTGTGGTAGAATTGTTGCCATCAACAACATTCCGTGTAACTCTAGATAATGGGAAAAGTATTTTAGCTCATCTTTCTGGAAAAATGAGAATGTATAGAATTAGGATTTCACAAGGAGATAGAGTGAAATTAGAAATTAGTCCTTACGATTTAACAAAAGGGAGAATAGTCTACCGCTTGAAATAGATTTAATCCTTTATAAAGGATTTTTTTAATGCGGCGTTTATTTCGTTATATTTTTATATAAATTTATTATGAAAGTAAGATCTTCGGTTAAAAAAATGTGTAACTCATGTAAAATAGTTCGTCGCGGGAAACGGATTTATGTTATTTGTAAAAATCCGAAGCATAAGCAAAGGCAAGGATAATTCATAGGAACATGGGAACATATTAAATAAAAGTTATTATGATAGCAAGAATAGTAGGCATTAATTTGCCATCTAAGAAAAGAATTGAAATAGGTTTAACCTATATTTTTGGGATTGGACATAGTTTGTCTATCGAAATTCTAAGCAAGGCGAATATAGATAAAAACAAATTGGCAGAGAATTTAACTTCAGAAGATGTGAGTAAATTAAAAAAAATTATCGAAGATAATTACAGGACGGGGGGGGAGCTAAGAAGAGACGTGGCTTCAAATATTAAAAGATTGAAGGATATTGGTTGTTATCGCGGAACACGACATACAAAGCATCTACCTGCACGTGGTCAGAGGACAAAAACAAATAGTCGCACAGTTCGTGGTAATATAAGAAAAACATCTAGTAGTGGCAGGAGGTCTGCAAACAAGAAGACATAAATAATTTAATTTATATTTATATTATGGCAGTCACCAAGAAACGCAAGAAAAAAATAATTAGACAAGTGCCTCGTGGGCGTGCCTATATCAAGGCCACTTACAATAATACAATTGTTAGTCTAACAGATTTAACTGGTAATGTTTTGGCATGGGCTAGCGCAGGTTGTTTTGGCTTTAAGGGAGCTAAAAAGGCTACTCCTTATGCGGCTAGTATTATTGTAAAGAAAGTAGTGGAAAATGTTAAAGATTATGATCTAAAAGAGGTCCAAGTTTTTGTAAAAGGAGTTGGAATGGGTCGCGAAGCAGCTGTAAGATCTTTATATACTAACGGATTAAATATTTTATCAATTAAAGATATTACGCCCTTGCCTCATAATGGTTGTCGAGCGCGAGGAGTAAGAAGAGTCTAAAATAGCAAAAAAATGAAATCAATGCCAAGATGTAAAATGTGTCGCCGAGAAGGTAAAAAGCTTTTTTTAAAAGGAAGTCGTTGTCTTTCTCCTAAATGTGCTTTAAACAGAAAGAAATATCCCCCAGGAGCCAATGGGCCAAAGGGTTATTCTCGTTTATCGGAATACGGCTTACAGCTAAGAGCAAAACAACGCTTAAAAAGATTTTATGGTGTATTAGAGAAACAATGCCGAAATTATTTTTCTAGTGCTAAAGATAAAAAAGGGAATACAGAAATAAATTTTTTAAGACTATTTGAAACTAGAATTGATAATATAGTTTGTAAGGCCGGTTTTTCTAGCTCACATAGAGCAGCGCGTCAATTAATTAGTCATGGAAATATTTTATTAAACGATAAGCGCTTAGATATCCCTTCTTATCAGGTAAGAGTTGGAGACGTGATCAAAGTTAAAAATAAAAAAAATATTAAAACAATCGTTGAAAATAATCTTACTATTTCTGAAAATAAAAATAAAGATTTTTCGCCAATTTGGTTTGATATTGACTCTAAGAATTTACAAATCAAGATTTTACAAGAGCCGAACGAGAAAGATTTGTCCAATACATTTGACAGTAAGCTAATTATAGCATTTTATAGCCGTTAAAAATATAATTTAAAAGTTTTGATAAGCATAATAATATGAAAAATATTTTCTTACCACAAGAAATTAATTATCAACCAGATAAAAAAAATAAAAACAAGGGTTCTATTATTATTGAGCCTTGTTATCCTGGTTATGGAATAACCTGGGGAAATAGTCTTCGTAGGGTTTTACTCACTTCTTTATATGGAGCGGCAGTAGTGTCAGTTAAAATAAAAGGAGTTAAATATGAATTTTCTAGCATACCTTATGTTTATCAAGATGTTCTGGGTATTATTCTAAATCTAAAATCGTTGCGATTAAAGATTTTTACTGAGAATAATGATCCTATTAGATTAACCCTAAAAGCGAATGGTGAGAAAAAAATTTATGCTTCTGATATTAATAAATCAGCTGATATAGAGATAATCAATCCAGACTTATTGATTGCTGAATTAACCGATAAAAAGGCTAAGATGGAAATGGAAATTTGGGTAGCAAAAGGTTATGGTTGGGTACCATCGGAAGCAAAGAAGAGGGATGGACTAGATGTTGGCGCTATAGTTATTGATTCAATTTTTACGCCCATTTTACAAGTTTCTGTCAATGTTGAAAATGTGAGGGTAGGTGGTCGTACTGATTATGACAAATTAATCTTAGAGATTGAAACAGATGGGACTATTTCTCCATTAGAAGCTGGACTAAAAGCTATGCAATTATTAAACGAGCAGTTTTCTTATTTAAACGAACTATGTACAGCTATCATTTATCCTCAGCCAGAAGATAAAAAAAAGAATAAATCAGCTATTACTAAAATTAAGGTTACCAAGAAAACAGCCAAGAAAGCTACTAAAAAAATAAGTAAGAAGGTTGCTAAGAAAACAGCTAAAAAGGTTACTAAGAAAATTTCTGTCACTTCTAATCCTAAAATTTCCAAAAAAGTAGTCAAAAAAGTAGTCAAAAATAAGAAGAAATAGGATCCTCGGATATTTAAGTAACTGGAACTGTAATTAATTGAATTATGCGACATAGGAAAAAAGGTAAAATTCTTTCTCGAAAAATTGGTCCTCGTAAGGCGCTTTTTAAAGGCTTAGCCCGCTCTCTTATTCTAAATAATAGAATAACTACTACCGAGGCCAAAGCTAAGGCAGTTAAACCTATTATTGAACGCTTGATTTCAAGGGCGAGGGTTAATAGTTTAGATAATTTACGAAAGATTAACGCTTATTTACAAGATAGGGAAGCAACCAAAAAAATTATGGAAGAATTGGGGCCTCGTTACAAAGAACGACCTGGGGGTTATCTAAGAATTATTAAAATTGGAACTCGTAGGGGAGATGTCGCCCATATGGTAATTTTAGAATTAGTATAATTAAAATATGAATAATATTATCAGCAATAAAAAAATATATACTATTGATGCTACAGGTAAAATTTTGGGACGATTGGCTACCAGGATAGCTTTAATATTGATGGGTAAGCGCAAGACCAATTATTCTCCTAATATAGATATGGGAGATGGAGTTGTTGTCAATAATGTTTCAAAAATGAAATTCACGGGACGTAAGTTTGAACAAAAAATATATTATCATCATAGTGGTTATCCTGGCGGACTAAGAGAAAGGAAAATGAAGGATATATTTGCTAAAAATCCATCTGAGCTTTTAAACAAGGCTGTTTATAATATGTTACCTAAGAATAAGCTTCGTTCAGGGAGAATGAATAAGCTTGAAATAAATAATTGATTATCAAGATTTAGGGGTCAAGTCTCTATATCTTTTTAAAAGTCTTTAGCAACCTTTTTCGTAGGGTTGTTTTAATTTAGAAGAATGTTAAAATTAAAAAATAATTAAATTTATTTTATGGGGTTATTAACAATTAAAAAATATGGTGATCCAATATTAAGGCGAGAATGCGAAAAGGTTAAGGATATTGATCGAAATATTAATTTGTTGTACAAGGGAATGTTAAGGTTTTTAAAAGAGTCAAAAAATGGGGTTGGTTTAGCTGCTCCTCAAATCGGTTATGACAAACAAATTATAATAATTGATACTTATACTGCTGGTGACCATAATTCACATCCTAATAACTTTTTCTGTTTAGCTAATCCGAAAATTATTCGAAAATCTAACAAAAATAATAAAAGTTATGAAGGATGCTTAAGTTTGCCTGGAGTATCAGTTAAGGTTAAAAGAGCAAACCAAATAGAGGTAGAGGCATGGTCTTTGCAAAAAAATCAACTAATAATTATAAAGGCAGAAGATTTTTTAGCACGAGTACTTCAACACGAAATTGATCATTTGCAAGGCACTTTAATTATTGATTATTTGTCCCCGTGGCGTAAGCTAATAGCAATGAAAAAACTTAAGAAAACATGCGGAGGATTGGTGTAAAAATATAAAATATTTTTTAATAGTTGCGAGTGTCGTATAACGGTTATTATATCTCCTTCCCAAGGAAATGACGGCGGTTCGACTCCGCTCACTCGCTTTTTTATGAATTCGCTTTAACTCATTAGATATATGCCCGCTTACTAATCATCTAATGCCGGGGTAGCTCAATTTGGGTACCTGCTTGTACTGGGGTGTAGATAGGCGGGGAGTATAATTAGATTCCCGGCCCATGTAGCTCAGTTGGTAGAGCAATCCCTTCGTAAGGGATAGGTCGTCGGTTCGACTCCGACCGTGGGCTCCATTAAGCAATAATTTATGATTAAGTTTGTCAATGTCACCAAATTTTATTCACCTGATGTTTATGCGTTGCGCAACATTTCTTTTCATATTAAACCAGGCGAATTTGTTTCTATTATTGGACAGTCTGGGGCGGGAAAAAGTACTATTATAAAGTTGTTGATTACAGAAGAAAGAATTACTAAAGGGAAGATTATGATAGGTGGATGGGATATAACTAAAATAAAATCAGCAGCCATTCCTACTTTGCGTCGACAAATTGGAGTTGTTTTCCAAGATTTTAAATTATTAGAAAAAAAAACAGTTCAAGAGAATATATCTTTCGCTTTAAATGTGGTTAATGCTTCACGGCGACGAACGTTCCAAATCGTTGAGCAAGTTTTAAAAATAGTGGGGTTAACTAACAAAAAAAAATATTTTCCTCGACAATTGTCAGCGGGAGAATCGCAAAGAATAGTGATTGCTAGGGCCTTAGTCCATCGTCCCAAAATATTAATTGCTGACGAGCCAACTGGTAATTTAGATCCAATTATTACCCGAGGTATTGTTGAGCTATTAGAAAAAATTAATGAATTTGGAACTACAGTTTTATTAGTTACTCACAATAGAGAGGTTGTTAATTTTATAAAGAAGAGAGTCATTACATTAGATCGAGGGATTATGATTGGAGATCAGTCCAGGGGGAGATATGTAATATAAAGTTCCTAATTTTTGCTAGTAAGATAGTTTGACAGGGCTCTAATCCTCCTAATAGTTAATTTTTTATCTTGGTTGTTTGTTTATTATGTGATATATACTAAAAAAATAGTTTGTTAAGTATATAATTTAGATAATTATGTCTCAAGAAAAACAAATTGGCAAAATTACTCATTATTTTGATCATATTGGTGTGGGTGTTGTATGGTTGACGGGTTCATTAAAATTGGGAGATGAAATTCATATTATAGGAGGAAAAAGGAATTTTGTTCAAGAAGTAAAATCTATACAGGTTGAGCAAGAAAACATTAAAAAAGCCCAAAAGGGTGATACTATTGGACTAAAATTTGACGAGCAAGTAAGGCCGGGTGACAAGGTTTATAAAGTAAATTAATTAGGATTTTTAAGAATATATAAGGATATGTTTATCGTCAATGGATTTTTATTGGGATTGACGACGGGTATTTTTTGTTTAACATGGTGTATCCCAGTGTTACTTCCAATTATTCTTTCTAAGAGTGGAAAGATTAACCAGTCTTTTTTTATTTTTCTAAAATTTTCTTTTGGACGTCTAATGGGTTACATCTTATTCGGTGGTTTGGTGGGTTATTTAGGAATGACAATAGAAAGTGAAATAGTCAGGAAAATAAATTTAATCGCTTTAATTTTTTTATCAATCTTATTAATTTTGTATGGAATTAAATGGTTGGATCGCAAGAAATCATGTTGTCAATTTTTTAAGAAAATTAAACTTCCCTTTTTGTTTGGTTTTTTAACAGGTATTAATATATGCCCGCCCTTTCTCCTGTCCCTGACATATGTCTTTAATATTGGAGGCATTATTAATGGAATTTTATTTTTTACTAGTTTTTTTCTGGCTACTTCTTTATACTTTGTCCCGTTTATTCTTCTAGGAGCCCTTGGGTCAAGAAAAATTTTTCAAAAGATTGCTCGGTTTATTGCTGTTTTTGCCGGAGCATTTTTCTTAATTTATGGTTTGCGTGGCCTGTTTTCTTCTAATTCTTGTTCAGCTTGTTTATTGAATTATCAAAATCAAATTGGTAATTATTTACCATTGATTATTTTTTCTTTATTATTCTCTATTGCTATCATCCTCTTTTTCGTTAAAAATAAGAGAAACTTTTTGTTCAGAAATTTAATTCTGTTATTTTCTTTAATTTATTTTGGTTTTATTTTAAAAAATGCTTTTTGTCCGATTCGCACATTCCAACTTCTCTTTATCAATGGGAGTAAAATAGTAATGAATTTAATTCCTTTTTTATTTTTTATTTTGCCTATTATTTTAGTTTTGTTAATTAAAGGCAAGATTTATTGTAATTACATTTGTCCATTAGGCGCGTTTCAGGAGTTTATTTTTCAAGCCAAGAAACCGATAAAATGTAAATTTTTATCAAAAGATTTTTTGCCAAAAGGAAGATGGCAAACTCAATTTAAATATTTTTTCTTAGTTTTTATTATTCTTGCGCTATTAATATTTAGACAGCCAATTCTTTGTGGAATTGATCCATTTGGAGCTCTTTTTGGTCGTTTTATTACTACTATTTCTGTTATTCTTTTAGTGATTTTAGTTATTTTGTCTATTTTTATTTATCGTCCTTGGTGTAAGTTTTTCTGTCCTTATGGCGCATTGTTGAGTTTATTTAAGAAACTTTCTTTGTTTAAATGATAAGAACCATTCCTCGCTATGCTCAGAAGAACCTTGTTATTCTCTTCGCCTATCTAAGCGTGGTTTTGCTCGTAATAAAATAAAAAAAATGATAAAGAAATTTTTCTCTATTGCTATTTTAATTATTGTTTTAATATTTAGTGTTTTTTATATTATTAAATATCATGTTGTCAACTCTTCTTCTGAGATGCTGCTTCTAGGATTACAAGAGGCGAGTTACTATCGGCAGTTGGGTGGCGGAGTTGTACAATGTAATCTTTGTCCGCATCAATGTGTTTTAGCCCCAGGGGAGAGGGGAATTTGCCGTGTGCGAGAGAATATTCAAGGAAAGCTTTATTCTTTGGTTTATAATAAGCCAGTGAGTATTCATTTGGATCCTATTGAAAAAAAACCATTATTTCATTTTTTACCAGGCACTACTACCTATTCAGTAGCAACGGTTGGTTGTAATCTACGTTGTCTTTACTGTCAAAATTGGGAAATTTCTCAGTCTTCTCCGGAAGATATTAAAAGTGTTAATCGTACCCCAGAACAATTAGTTGATGAAGCATTGGTATCAGGCGCGCAAAGTATTGCTTATACTTATAGCGAACCAACTGTTTTCTATGAATATATGCTCGCAACAGCAAAATTGGCACACAAAAAAGGACTTAAAAACGTAGTTATTAGCGCTGGTTATATTAATCCTGAGCCCTTAAAAGAGCTTTGTAAATATGTTGATGCAATTAAAATAGATTTAAAGGCCTTTAATAATAGTTTTTATAAAAGAATTGTGGGCGGAGAATTAGAGCCAGTTTTGCAATCTTTAAAAGTTATTAAAGAGCAAGGAATTTGGTTAGAGATAGTTTATTTAGTTATTCCTGGTGAAAATGATAATCCTGAGGAAATAAAAGATATGGCTCAATGGATTAAAGAAAATTTAGGCGAAAATATTCCTTTACATTTTTCTCGTTTTCATCCGACATATAAGTTAATAAACTTACCGCCAACTCCAAAAGAAACAGTAAAGAAATTGCGTCAAATTGCTATTGACCAGGGACTGAAATATGTTTATACGGGTAATTTAGGTGATTGGGAAACAGAGTCAACCTATTGTCCAAACTCTCAAGAAATAGCTATTCAAAGGCAAGGATTTTTTATTATTGAAGAAGATAATATTAAGAATGGACTTTGTCCTGATGGTGAAATTATCCCCGGAGTTTGGGAATGAGTTGTAGGTGTTTAATAAAATATAAATATAATGGACAATAAAATACTAAAGTTTATTTTAAGTATTCTTTTATTTATTATCGTTATAGTTTTAATTTTTAAATTTATGGGGAAAGAAAAAATTCCATTAGAAAAATTGTCAATTAGATCGCCGTTTGTTGCCGGCTCTTTTTATCCTGCAGATAGAAATATTTTATCCAAACAGGTTGATAAATTTTTGTTACAAGCTAAGGATGTTTCGATAAAAGGAGATCCGAGGATATTAATTGTGCCCCATGCTGGATATGCATTTTCTGGACAAATAGCGGTCAATGCTTTTAAACTATTAGAGAATAAAGATTTTAAAACAGTAATTTTAATTGGTCCTTCGCATACTGATTTGTTTATAGGTAGTTCTGTTGGTTTACAAGACATTTGGCGAACACCTTTTGGTGATATAGAAGTTGACACTGATTTAGCAAAAAAAATAATATCTGAACATAAAAGCATTTTTTATAGGCCCCAATCTCATCAAAAAGAGCATTGTTTAGAGGTTTGTCTCCCATTTTTACAGAAGACGTTAACAAATTTTAAAATTGTACCTATTATTGTCGGACAGTATAATCAGCAGAACAGAGAAGCGTTAGCTTATGCTTTGGGCAAATATGTTAATAGTCAAACTTTAATAGTTATTAGTTCTGACTTGTCTCATTATCCATCTTATGAAATAGCCAACATATCTGATCATAAAATTATTGATGCAATTTTGACGGGCAAATCGGAACAACTTACCGATGCTGTTCAAAATTTAATGTCGCAAACATTACCAGGGTTGGATACTTGTGCATGTGGAGAAGAAGCTATCCATATTGGATTGTTATTGTCAAAGATTATGCAGGTTGATAGCATTAAACTTTTAGATTATGCTAATTCGGGCGATGTCACCGGAGATCATTCAAGGGTAGTTGGATATGCCAGTATTGTATTTAGTAAGGGTGAAGAGGCCACAAAGGAGCTTAGAAAAGAGGAAAAACAAATGCTTCTACAAATTGCTCGTCAAAGCATTGAGGGCTATTTAGAAAATAAAAAGATACCAGAATTTAAAAATATTCTACCCGCATTAAAACAACCACAAGGCGCTTTTGTCACATTAACAAAAGATCATCAACTAAGGGGTTGTATTGGCAGGATCATAGAAGAAAAGAAACCACTGTATCAAGTTGTTTTACAAATGGCTATTGCAGCTGCTGTAGACGATAATCGTTTTTTGCCAGTTAGCTTAGAAGAAATAAAAGATATTGATATAGAAATTTCGGTCATTAGTCCTGTTAGAAAAATAAAGAATCCTATTCAAGAAATTGAGATAGGAAAACATGGAGTTATTGTTCAGCAAGGTTTGCATTCAGGAGTTTTTTTGCCTCAGGTGGCCACCGAAAACAATTGGGACTTAGAAGAATTTATGGATCAACTTTGCTATCAAAAGGCGGGGCTATCTAAAAATGCATGGAAAACAGGGGAGATAGATATTTATGTTTTTAGCGCAGATGTTTTTAGCGAATGAAGAACAATAATGGCCAAAATATTTAATCCAATTAAGAAGAATATAGTTTGCATTAAACCAAAAAATGGCAACAAAAATAAAGGTGTTAAAATTACACCCAAACAGGAACCAATTAAATCGGTGGCGTAAATAATTCCTGTTTTTTGTTCGGTTCGTTTCTGTTTTTTTAAGAAAAGAAAATTGGTGAGAGGAAATTCATATCCAATTAAAATGCCAGCTAAGAATGGGGCAATAAGCCACAAATCATAAGAGAATTTTACGCTGAACCAAAAGAAACAACAGAGCAAAATTAATAAAAAATAAATTTTTGTTAAGAAGTCAATATTTACTTGACCTTTTTTTATTTTTTGTAGAGCTTTCCAATTCCCTATAGCCATACCAAGCATAATAAGGGCGATTAACAAGGCAATATAATGATAGATATAGCCGTAAAAAATTTGAAATACAAAAATGAAAAGAATTTCTAAAGATAGAAGTGTAAAATCTGGAATAGCACTAATTATTGGTAGCGTTTTGTTTGATTTTATTATTTTTTTTCTAAAGGCGACAAAAATGAACAATAAGCATAATAAGATGAATAATGGATTTATTTTATGAAAATTGTTTAAAAATCTTGCAATTTTTGGATAAAATTGTTTAAGCCAGAATAATAAGTTTGCAAGATAAGCTGATGGCAAAAAATCAGAATTCGTTTTGATCTTTTTGTTCTCAGATAAAAGTTTGTTGACATTTTTTATTCTGTCGTTAGTTAAGTTGTAAGACAACCATTGATCGGTAATAAAATTTGTCTTTAATTCTCTTTTATGAAAATTGTTAATAATCATTTCCATATTTGGAATTAGAGTATTTTCAGCAGAGGCAATAAAAAGGTTTATATTTTCTATCGGAAAAACATTAACATGAGGAAAGCTTTTTTTTAATGCTTGATAAACAGAAGCATTAAGATTTATTATTTCAGGAGAAAAATAATTAGGAGCAAAAGAGAGATATAATGTTATTAAGCCATTTGGGTTTAAATTATTTTTGGTTTTTTGAAAAAATTCCTGTGTATAAAAACGATTTAAAAGTAAGGAAGACGGATCTGGTAAGTTGAAAATTATAACATCAAATTTTTCTTTTAAATTATTTTTTAAAAAGTGACGGGCATCTTGATAAACAATTTTAACCTTTGGGTTTTCTACACTTTCTAATAAGTTATGAGAGATATATTTTTTGGTTATTGTAATAAGATTTGAGTCTAACTCTAAATAGGTTATTTTTTTAACTGGATGTTTTAAAATTTCATTTAAAGCTCCATTAAATCCTGTTCCGATTAATAAAACTGTTTTAGGGTTTTGAGAATGTAAAAGTGAAATATGGACAAGCTGCTCATTAAAATTTGTTTCTTGACTTGCTCCCAAAAGTAATCCATTTTGATAAAAATTAAATTGTTTATTTTCTTTATCTATTTGCGTAACACTAATATTCCCGTATTTTGAATTAATAGATTCTACAAGAGATTGATTTTCAAATCTTGATTTTAAAATTATATTTTGAACTTTATTGTCGAGGGGAGATATTAAAAAACAAAAAAATAAGACAAGCAAAGAGCAGGTTAGGATTCGTAAAAAATCAATCCCTTTTTTAATTGTAAAAGTTAATAAGGTGGCGGCAATAAGGTTTAGCGCAATAACTATGGAAATTATTAAAAATTCGCTTAAATCAACAAGAAAAAAACTGAAAACTAAACCACCAAAAATAAACCCAAGAATTTCTAATAAATAAGCTTGACCTATATTTAACGAAATTTTATTTGTTAATTTGATATATAATTTTGAGGCCATTGTCCAGAGTAGTCCTAATGTGATGCAAATCGGAGCTAAAGCAAAAAAAGCGCAAAAAAGCGCTATTAATAAATTAGGAATTTCTCCTGGCAGGGAAAACAAATTCTTGATAAATCCAATTGCAAGAATTCCTATTGGAAGGAAAATAGAAACTGAAATAAGTGTATAGATTGTAATTTTTAGTGTATTGTATTTTTGGAAAATTTTAGCGAAAAACAAGCTACCTAATCCTGTTAAGATAAACCAGAAGCCCAAGCTTAATGAGGCAAAAAGTTCATTTCCATAGAAAACAATCATTAATTCCCTGATAACTAAAGATTGTGTTATTAAGGACGAGATTCCTAAATTAAAAAAAATAAAGCGCAGGATTTTTTTTTGATTCTTTTTATACATACGAATAATTTAATTTTTTCGTTTTGTAAAAAATATTTTTATCAAAATAAAACCTAATATTAAAAGACTGGCAAAAATATAAATTATATTTAAATTAGATTTAGTTGGTAAGATTTCTTTTTTTAAAGAATTAGCTAGAAGTTTTTGGGTTGGAGAAACACATTCTTGTCGTGCACAACGGATAAGAATTTTTTCTATTTCAGACATTGTATTTGATGAATAATAATTAAACCCTTTTTCTTCTATAAAAATGCCTGGGACAGAACTAGATTTAATTCTATATATTTCAGCCAAAGCAGAATATATTTTTTGATTATCTTTTTTAGAAATTTCGAATTTTTTGATTTGTAGCTGAGAATATTTAGCCTTTAATTCTCTTAATGAAGTTTCAGTTTGGTCACAAACAGAACAAAGAGGACTATAGAAGAAATATAGCTCTATATTTCTTTCTTGAGCAGAAGAAGAAGCAGCAGGAAATAAAAGAAATAAAATAAAAATAATTTGAATAAATTTAGTTTTAAGCATATTTTTTATAAATATTAATTTTCCCCCTTGACTATTTCTAATAGTTTTCTATAATTAGCAAATAAAGGTCAAGAGTGCTAATTCTTGTTTGCAAGCAAACGAGAGAATAATAAATTATTTATTTTTTTCGAGCAAGCGAAGCAGACGTAGGATCTAATACTTTTTATTTAAATCATTAATTAAATTAATTTATGTTGAAACTTAAACCAATAGGTAGCCGGTTGATAGTTGAACCGGCTGTCGAAAATGAAGTAAGTAAAGGTGGTATTATTTTACCTGATACTACCGACAAAGAAAAGCCAATTCGTGGAGAAGTTATTTCTATTGGTCCAGGGAGAATATTAGATAATGGCCAAAGAGAGGTAATAGACCTAGAAATTGGTGATAAAATTTTATTTGAAAAATATGGCTCTGACGAATACAAAGTAGAAGAAAAAGAATTTTTGGTCGTTGACTATGATAAAGTCGTAGCTGTAATCAAATAATACAGTCAAATGCTTATGTGCTTAAGGGAGTTAGTTCTTTAATGAATAATTCCTATTATAGAGGGGGCTCAGTGTTTGATTGAGACTAATTAACTAACTAATTAATTAATTTATGTCTAAACAAATTTTATTTAACGAAGAAGCACGGGCGGCAATGAAACGTGGAATAGATAAATTGGCCGCTACAGTCAAAGTAACATTAGGGCCAATTGGTCGTAGTGTTATTCTTGACAAAGGTTTTGGTTCTCCCGTTATTACTAATGATGGTGTGACGGTAGCTAAAGAAATTGAGCTAGAGGATAAATATGAAAATGTTGGTGCTCAGCTTTTGCAAGAGGTTGCTTCCAAAACTAATGATGTTGCTGGGGACGGGACCTCAACAGCGGTTCTCTTGACTCAAGCAATTTTCAGCGCTGGTCTTAAAAATGTAGCAGCTGGAGCTAATCCATTGGCCATTAGGTCGGGGATAGAAAAAGGAGTAACTGCTGTAGTTAAGGAACTGAAGGAAAAAATTTCCAGACCAGTATCTACTCGCGGAGAAATACAACAAGTAGCTTCGATTTCTGCTAACAATTTGGAAATTGGCCAAATTATTGCAGAAGCTATGGAGAAGGTGGGAAAAGATGGGGTAATAACCGTTGAAGAGTCCCAATCTTTTGGCTTAGAATTAGAACTTACTGAGGGTATGCAGTTTGATCATGGCTATGTTTCTCCGTATATGATCACTAATTCTGAAAAAATGTCTGCCGAGTATGACAATCCTTATATTCTAATAACCGATAAAAAAGTTTCCGCTCTTTCGGAGATTTTACCTTTGTTAGAAAAAATGGCTCAAGCCGGAAAAAAAGATTTAATTGTTTTAGCGGACGATATCGAAGGAGAGGCTTTAGCTACCTTTGTTGTTAATAAGTTAAGGGGAGCTTTTAATGTTTTAGCGGTTAAAGCTCCAGGTTTTGGGGACAGAAAAAAAGAATTATTACAAGATATTGCAGCTTTAACTGGCGGAAAAGTAATTTCTGAAGAAGTGGGATTAAAGCTAGAAAATACGACGCCGAAAGATTTAGGCCAAGCTCGCAGAGTTATTTCTACGAAAGATAACACTATTATTGTGGGTGGCAAAGGATCAAAACAAACCATTCAAGATAGAATCATTAATATTAAAAGAGAAATAGAAATAACTACTTCTGACTTTGACAAGGAAAAATTGCAAGAAAGATTAGCTAAATTAACTGGTGGAATAGCCGTAATTAAGGTAGGGGCTGCGACTGAGACAGCGATGAAAGAAAAGAAATTTAAGGTTGAAGATGCTGTACATGCGACTAAGGCAGCAGTGGAAGAAGGGGTTGTTGTTGGAGGAGGAGTGGCTTTATTGAGATGCTTGAATGTTCTAGAGGGTTTGACTCTTAAGGGTGATGAAGTTTTGGGAGTAGAAATATTAAAGAGAGCGGTAGAAGAGCCTTTGCGTCAAATAGCAGCTAATTCTGGGCAAGATTCTTCGGTGATCGTAGAAAAAGTTAAGAATGGAGATATGAATTATGGTTATAATGCAGCTAAAAATGAATTTCAGGATTTAGTGGTAGAGGGTATTGTCGATCCAACTAAAGTTACTCGCACCGCTTTGCAGAATGCAGCATCTATTGCTTCTTTACTTTTGACTACAGAAGCGATAGTTACTGATTCTCCGCAAAAAGAAGATAATAAGAGTGGTGCTGGCTCAGGAATACCTGGAGCGGGCATGATGCCAGGAGGAATGGGATACTAAGAACTAAACAGAAATTTAGGTAGTAAAAGTTTGAGGGCTTGAACCCCTCAAACTTTTTATTTATTAGAACTTGCCTTTTGGTTTTTAAATGATATAATAATGAATACTTAGGTAATCACAATATCCTAATTAACTTGGTACCTATCTACTAATTAACTATTTTATTATGACTTTGAAAAAATATCTCAACTTAATGACTGTGTTAACTATTATTTGTTGGGTAGCTTGGGTTTTAACACTTATTTTGATTAATCCACAACAATCTGATTTAATTGGTTTTGTACTTTTTTATTTTAGTTTATTTTTGGCCATTTTAGGCACAGCTTCAATTCTTGGTTTTTTAATTCGTGTTTGGTTTAGAAAAAAGCCAATTTTTAAACAAGTAGAAATAGCTTTTCGACAGGGGATTTGGTTAGGACTTTTAATTCCATCGATTCTTATTCTTAAGGGGTTAGATCTTTTAAGATGGTGGAACGCTTTATTTTTAATTTTATTTTTAGTGTTTTTGGAACTTTTTTTCTTATTATCTAATCGTAAATACAGTATATAATAAAAAAATATTTTATGATCTCTAAAATCAATAAAATTAAAGAACAAGCCTTAGCTGACATAAAGACAGCAAAAGACAAGCCATCTTTAGAAATTGTATGGCAAAAGTATTTGGGTAGGCGAGAGGGGCAATTAACTAAAATTTTACGAGAAATAAAGAATTTGCCAGTTTCAGAGCGTCCCATGATTGGTTCTTTGTCTAATAATGCCTTACAAGAAATAAACAAAAGAATAAATGAAGCAAAGAGCAAATTGTATTCTTCTAAAAAGATAGAATCAACAAGTCAAACAGACATTACTTTGCCTGGAGAAAAAATAGAACTTGGGCATTTACATCCCTTAACTCAGATGCGTTTCAAGGTAGCTGAGATTTTTGCTTCTCTGGGCTTTAAAATTATAGACGGGAATGAATTAGAAACAGAATATTATAATTTTGAAGCTCTTAATATTCCTGATGGTCATCCAGCGAGAGATATGTGGGATACTTTTTTTGTAGATTCGCCATTAAGTCCACTTTTAAAATCTAAAAAGCGTAAATATAAGCTATTATTACGAACCCACACTTCTCCTATGCAAATAAGGGTTATGGAAAAAGAAGAACCACCCCTTAGGGTTTGTGCAATAGGAAGGTGTTTTAGAAACGAGGCTACTGATGCCTCTCATGAGCATACTTTATATCAAATAGAAGGGTTTTGTGTTGATAAAGAGATAAGTGTAGCTAATCTAATATATACTCTACGTAGCTTTTTAAGATTGCTTTTTGAAAAAGAAGTTAAGGTTCGCCTTCGCCCCAATTATTTTCCTTTTACTGAGCCTAGTTTTGAAATGGATTTTTCTTGTTTAAATTGTCAGGGCAAAGGATGCCCAGTTTGTAAACAAACTGGATGGGTCGAAATGTTGGGTTGCGGGATGATTCATCCTAAAGTATATGAAGCGGTTGGTTACTCTCCCGGTCAATATAGCGGTTTTGCTTTTGGTATAGGACTAGATAGATTAGTAATGATGAAAGATCAAATTGATGATATTCGCTGGTTACACTCTGGAGATTTGAGATTTATTAAACAATTTTAATTTATTATCATGCTTTTATCATATAATTGGTTAAAAGAATTTTTGCCAGACCTGGAAAAAACGCCAGAAGAAATAACTGATTTCTTGGGCAAGCACGTGGCGCAAGTTGAGGGGTTTCATAAATTGAGCTTAGGATTGAATAATAAGATTGTGGTTGGCGAAATTCTAGAGATAAATGATCATCATGGGGCCGACAAACTACATTTAGTTTTAGTTGATACTGGTAAAGAGAAATTAAAAATAGTTTGTGGTGCGCCTAATATAGAAAAAGGACAAAAGGTTCCTTTAGCTATTGTTGGAGCGACCTTGCCAGGTGGTATAGTTATTAAATCAACCATTATTAGAGGGGTAGAATCTAACGGAATGCTTTGTTCTGCTAAAGAATTGGGCATTGGTGCAGATGATAAAGGAATTTATATTTTGCCAGAAGATTTTATAATAGGACAACCCCTAATTAAAGCTTTTAATTTAGATGATATTTTATTTGAAATTGAGAATAAATCTATTACTCATAGGCCTGATTTGTTTAATCATTGGGGTATAGCTAGAGAAATTAGAGCCGGATTAAAGTTAAAATCTAAAATAAATAAGCCTAAAATGGCTATTCTAAAAGACATTCAAGGCGAATCCGAGCTAAATATCAAAATTGAAAATCCAAACATTTGTTCTCGTTATATGGCTGTAGTTATGGATAACATAATTGTTAAACCTTCTTCTCTGGAAATTCAGAATAGATTAAGGAATTTAGGGATCCAGCCAATAAATAATGTGGTTGACGTCATGAATTATGTTATGATAGAAGTTGGCCAACCGTTACATTCTTTTGACTTTGACAAGATTTCTACTAACAAAACCAATGCTCAAATTACAATTAGAAACGCCCGAAATAAGGAAAAGATTTTAGCTTTAAATAAAGAAAAATATCAATTACAAAAAGAGGATATCATTATAACCAATTCTCATAGACCGATTGCTTTAGCTGGATTAATCGGTGGCGAAGATTCTGGTATTAGTAATAACACTCAAAGGATTGTTATTGAATCTGCCAATTTTAGTCCAGCTGAGGTCCGTCGCACTGCTTGGAGATTAGGTCTTCGAACGGAGGCCGTTTTAAGATTTGAAAAAGGATTACCGTTAGTTTTAACGGAATATGGAATTTATAGAGCTATTTATCTTTTACAAACATTTGTCGGAGGCAAAATTGTTAGCAAAATTTATGATGTTAAGCCTTCTAGTAAAGACATTAAACCATTGTCAATTGTTTTTAATTTCAATCGTGCGGAAAACTTTATTGGTTCAAAAATCCCAAACAAAATAATAATTGAAATTTTGCAAAATTTAGATTGTTGTATTAAAAAAAAGAGTAAAGATGAAATTTTGGTTATGCCGCCCAATTACCGTCCAGATTTAACAATTTTTGAAGATTTAATTGAAGAGATTATAAGAATTTATGGTTTGGACAAAATTGACCCAAAGCCAATAAAGGCATTATTAAAACCAGTTTCTTTTTCTCCAGAATTTATTTTAAGAAGAAGAATAGGACAAATTTTGACTGCTTGTGGTTTTGATGAAGTATATAATTACGCTTTTACTTCTTATAAAGGTAGTGTCAAAATAATAAATCCTTTGAATTCAGCGCAAAATTATTTAATTGAATCTTTAGCCCCGGGGTTGATAAAAAATGCATTAAAGAATGTGGCGGACTTTTCTAAATTTAATATTTTTGAAATATC
>Ga0307992_1000600_pt1 | contig 22496 bp, 15 predicted proteins | sample EllFjometagen133_FD_203162 | JGI IMG/M metagenome (GOLD analysis project Ga0307992, IMG submission 203162) | Marine microbial communities from Ellis Fjord, Antarctic Ocean - #133 | ecosystem: Environmental > Aquatic > Marine > Unclassified | place: Southern Ocean | collected 2014-10-08
CAAGCCCAAGGTTCGGTTATTTCTCCTATCTGAGGTTGATGGAAAGATCCGTCCATTGATCATGAATTTATCGCCAACGAGTATCAAACATTGGAATGCTCATAAACGAAAGCTCAGTCGTAGCAATCTTCCTGTAGTTGCTGTGAATACCACTTTCGAACTTGAAGACGTGAAAAGGAACGGGTACAGATGGGCTGAAACAAAACTGGGAATGAACGGCATTGCTTCGAAAGATATGCTGATCATGGCCAAGGCTGCTCGTACAGAGTTGGAGGAATTCACCAAACGAATTTCTCATAGTGACTTTGATGATACTGGTGATAAGCAACCCGATTAAAAAATAGTATTTTGCGGAGTTGCGACACACGAGGAAAAAGGAAGAGGGGACATAACCCCTCTTTTTAGCTGAGTAGAAAAGTGCTCGGTAGAGCAGTTGATGGACATCCAAAATTCATGTACAAAAGCCGGCAATAATTGCTACGAAATTATCACTTCAAATCAGGTTGTCAAAACACGCCATAATCAGTGTAAAAAACGTGCTCATAATCACAGCATATTTAGTTGGGTAACAACGGTAAAATTTCGGTAATCATTATTGTCATAATTTATGCAAATATTTAGAACCGATTCAGTAAAACTTTGGACACATAATCACAAATTTTCACCTAAATTTGCTCCTCTCACGTCAGACACCTGACCCCCCTAAATTTGTATTACGTTTCTTTATAGTATGGAAAATGTAACAAAGGTCACATTAGGACATCAATATTTTAAATGTCGAATGTGCTTTTGGAAGGCATAATCTTGTCAAGAGACGGGGAAGAGAAATTTGGAAAACAGGCTCGTGTTTTTTTGCATCCAATAGAGTGAATTGACTGCTGATAATTCGCATTAAAAAACCTAGAAATTGACCTGGAATTGGACTGCATATTTTGTCCCCTATGATACAATAAAAATAAGCATGATTTTATCTGTGAAAATATAGCGTTTTTAACATCAGGTTTGAGCTATCTGATAGAGTCGTTTCTGACAGATAAATAACCAAACACATATTTATTACATACTGAATCAAATTCAATCCTTGGGGCACATGATATTGGTCTTGCCCAATGTTCCCCCAAATCCTAATTTACTCTCGCGACATGATCACATTAAGCAGGTAATAGTAACCTGTACTCAGAAGGAACTCGAGTGGGCAATTTTGCCCCTTGGGAGCACCCTTTTGGGTTAAATCTTGTGGTCGTGTCGCAACGCTGCTTGAGGCTTTCGGGGGGTTTCTATTTGTATTATCACCTCCTTAATCAAGCGTTTTGGGTATGCCAATGAAAAGAATTCAAAGGAGTGCTGAGTTATGTTAAAAAAATCAATAATGACCGAAAAAGAGCTGAAAGAGCGAGCCGAGAAAGTTACCGAAGAAGATATTGAATCGATACTTGATAAAGAGAAAGAGCTTAGAAACACTTTTAGCTCATCCGGTCCTTTAAAAAGATTTATTGGCGACTTGAGGGACCTGTTTTCAATGGTTAAGGCTTATTGGAATAAGGACTATCGGGCAGCGCCTTTCTGGGTTATTGGCTCCATTGTAGTTGCGTTAACGTATGTCGTTGCTCCAATCGACTTGATTCCAGATTTTATCCCCTTTGTGGGATATCTTGATGATGCAGTAGTCGTGGCATTGTGTATCATGATGATTGAAGAAGACTTGAATCGATTTCGAGAATGGGAAGCCAATAAGATCTGATTGGCTCGTTTCATTGGTTGTGCAGGGGATCCAGAATTTAACTGAGGCTTGAGAGCAGCACTGTATGGACATATTGATTGGTTGTATGAGAAATGTATCTATCACTGAAGTGGAAGAGTCAGTATTTTACCAAACCCGTATGGATTAACATGGATAAGTATGATGAATGAGCAGACCCTCCAGATCGGCGACGTCAAGACACATCTCGGTATCGATTATTGTTTTTTTGGTGACGAAGAGCTCGATTGCCCTGTATGTGGGAAAGAATTATACATCCACAATGCATATGCCAACCAGCAACCCAAGAGAGAGTCCTGTCCACACGTAGTTTACTATTGGGAGAAAACTAGATTTGGTGGCCATTTCTTTTTCGTTAGACCAGACTTTGGTAAGGCTTTCATCCAAGCCCTCCTCAAGTCTGAGTATTATAAAGAATTTCTGCAGGATCCACATAGGCACCAAACAGATAGCAACCGTCGCCCGCTCCACCACCCTAGACCTTTGAAGGACAATGAGGTTGCGCTATTCGCTTCTGGAGATTTTTCTTCGGATGATCCGATGTTTGCTGATTCAGAGGCTTCTGCGTATAATAGGCAGTTCATGGAAAAAATTCGTTCTTCTGAAACTTTTTCTTCAGATGGTTCATTAATTGTCAATTCGAATGTTCAATTTGACCATACCCGGTTTCGGGAAATGTTACGTTCTGAAGAAATTGGAGCAAGAGTGGGAAATATCTCTTTCGAAAGACCATCCATTAGGCATCCTGAACTATTGTCTGATGATGTTGTGGTGTACTATAACCTTGAGGGTGTAGGAGATTATGAAAAGGGTGATATCAGGGATAGATTCATCGCAATAAGTGAAACTGAATACCAAAGTCTTGGTGTACGGGGATTGTCAGAGCTGTAATATTGCTCGAGTCTTCGTACCAAAGTGAAGGGAAGAGAAAAGCAGGATGAAAAGTAAGCCAATTGATAACGACGAAGTGGAACAGATCAAGATAGCCAAGCGATTCAAAATCTTTGACAGGATGGTGAAAAATGCCAAAGAGGAGCAGATCCCAAAGATCACAGAAAAACTGGGCAATATGAAGCGCGGTGCTGTCACGGAGATATGGCCAAAAGTTCAAGCCCTTTGGGCACTAGCTAAAGATCCTGATGGGAGCTGGAAGGCTAAAGCATCAGCAATCGGTGCCCTTGTGTACCTGGTTGCACCGATTGATGCAATTCCTGATGTGATCCCAGTCCTAGGACTTACAGATGACGTAGCAGTCATACTCTTTGCGATCAGTAAAATCGGACCTGAATTAAAACCATATTTAAATAAAAAAATAATAGACGGTATTGAAGATATCATCAAACCGATTGGTGAAAATGAAATCAAAACGCATGCTAAAATGATCAAGTTCTCCTTGATGGGGGCAATCGCAATTTCACTGATCGCAATAGCTCTGAAAGTATCATGGACCTATCTGCCTTAACTCTATTTGATGGTTACCGAGCGATTTTAGCCATTACTGGACTGGTCAGTATCGGCTACTCTCTTCGGCGTGGATATCTGATGTTCAAGCAGTATCAAAAATTCCCGGGATTCCTGAAAGAGGGGATAAAAGCGGGATCAATTAAATCGATAAGGTCATTCTTTCGGAATGAAAAATGGGAGTTGGCTCAGATAACAATACTCCTCATTATTCTTTGCGGCTTGTATTATGTGTTCTGGAACCTGTAGGTAAAGTGTACTAGTATTTTTATAAGAATAATGTAGATTCCTCACGTCGTCATTTAACTCAACTTGCCGCGACGTAAAATAAAGAGCTAAACCGGGAGCAGATGACATCTCCGGGTGTCATTTTTGGTTTCTGGTGGTGTTGATAACAGAAACAGTGGTGATTTGCAAGGATTGCAACCACTCTAAACACGTGCTAAACCCTATCCTCACAGATCTCCGTACTAAACGGAGGAATAACAATGAAGAATGTATCAACCTGGTGGGAATCACACTTTATGGCGAATGAAACTTACCGGCGTGTGAGCTTTAAAACCCTGCGTGAGGGAGGCTATTCACACCACAACATTACATGTACACGGGTGGATGAGGTGGACTTGGATACTTTCTTGAAGATAGAGGACGAGCGTCTGCCGCTGCTCTTCGGAACACAATTCGGGATTTTCCCAAGACTAAACAAGATTTCTGGATTCTTTCTTGAAACCAGGATTGTGGCTTTGCTGAGTAAGAGTGTATTAAGTGGCAATGTGGCCAGCTTGTCAATCTGCTTAATCTCAGGAAGTAGCAATACGTGGAAGGTCATCCGAGACTTTCCGAACAAAAAGGAATACACAGTTTCTTCGATTGCCAAAGAGATCGATCCAAGTAAGGATTTCTGCTGCGTAATCGAATCCGGAGAGAAATTGACTGTGGAGTGATCTTCGCATGAAGGACGACATGGCAGGATCATGCCCTCTGCTTCTTTCTGGGAACAGCAAACGTTCACCGGCTCATCCATGACTGGTATCTGGGTAAGCGGGCCGCCCCTGGCACAGCAATTTCAGCTGGTCTGATCTGGAAGAGTTCGATTCCGAACAGATGCATTTTTACTAATCCATAGTGGTTGTTATCCAAAACAGCCTGACTACATTTCCGCACGTTTAAATACCAACGGGGGAATTCTGATCACATCAAAGACATACTCGTGTCATTCATGCGGATACACCGCAAAAGTTTGGGATGCCCCAGACAAAGGAATGATCGCAACCGTTGATACCCGGCACTGCCTGGGGTGTAAATCCTTGGTCGAAGTTCCTATCGAGTTCCATGGTGGAGGTCTAATCGATGATCCGGGTGTTGTACCTGGTTTTCTGAATCGATGCCCCGACTGTAATTCTTCTAATGTTGTGCCTTGGATTGTTGGGAATGGTTGTCCGAAGTGTGGGGAGCATATGACTGTTGTGTTGGAAGAACATTACGAAAATGATGACTCAGGATACAAGAGAAGGTAAAGGACCTAGAGTGAGGGTTCGCTACTCAGCAAGCGGAAGACTCAGTGAGAAAATTAAATCAGGAGTATATACCTATGAAAAATAAACACGACACGGTAGCCCTGGATTTTCAGGGAAGAAAAGTAGCAATTGACAAAAAGATTGCCCCCCTCATGAGAGCAATTTGGGAATGTGGGTCGAGAACGACATCGTCATGCGAAGATATTGGTGAACTGAACTCTGATCCTGATAAGCAGGGGATCTGCCTAGTTCAATTTGAGGACATGATAGACGCAAAACGCTTCCTAAATGCGGCAACAGTTTTTGATAAAGGTGGAAAGTCACTATATAACCGAATGAGTCATTGCGGATGTAGGGGTGTCATACCCTGGGAGTACAATATCATGCCTTATGACAGAGCATATGACCAAATTGGGGATCGAGAATTCTATGAAGGACCAGCAGATTACCGCTTTCTTGTCTCTATATACTTTCCAAGATCGGATATCAAGGCAATCTTGGAAAACCTAACGGCCTAGAAAGCTAATCCTTAATCAGGAGATTTCTGATATGCTTAATCCGGTCAAACGTATTCGAGGGCTGCGATTGGATTTTCAGCAGATTCGAAAATCATGAAAAAAGATTTGAACACTCAGTAGTTTCTCACGGATTAGAAGCTGCCAAATACATATTTCACAAAGCCCCGGATAAACATCGCTGTTTGGCCGGGGCTTTTCTTTTGATAAGCTGAACATGCTGACTAGATTCAAGCAAGTTTAATTCATAATCTGGGGGTAATTCTGAGCACTATATCTATGTATAAATGTGATTCCTGTGGATATTCCGCACACGCCTGGGACAAACCAGATGAAGCACCGATTGCAACAGTCGATACTAGACACTGCTTGGGCTGCAGGTCTCTGGTCGAAGTACCTATAGAATTTCACGGTGGGATGTTTACTGATGATCCTGATGTTGTCCCAAGTTTTCTGAATCGCTGCCCTGATTGCAATTCTACGAATGTTCAGCCCTGGGATGCTAAGCATTCTTGTCCGAAATGTGGAGAGCATATGACAAAGTTTGAGACAGATTGATATCCAAATCGAGTCTGCTTCAGGAAGCAGCTCAAGCCGAGCACGTTATGCACCAATGACAGATCGCTGAAAGATTGATCATACGAATCATTGTCATTTAGGAGGAGAAAAAAAACATGAATGAAATTATCTGCCCACACTGTAAGAAAGCATTCAAGGTAGACGAAACTGAGTATGCGAACATCTTGAAGCAGGTTCGCGACAGCGAGTTTGAGCAGCAGTTGCATGAGCGGCTTGAATTGGCTGAGAAGGACAAACAAAATGCGGTTGAGCTTGCCAAGAACAAGGTCGGTAACGATATGCAAAAGGTCGCTGCAGCGAAGGACTCTGAGATTCAAGATTTGAAGGCGAAATTAGATGCCGGTGAGGTCACACGGAAACTTGCAGTGACCGAGGCCCTAAGCGCCGTCGAAAAAGAGCGCGATACGCTCACCAACGAGCTGAAACAGGCGAAGCAAGATAACCAAACTGCTTTGAAGCTAGCTGAGGCAAAGCTTTCCAAGGAACTACAGGAGACTGTCTCAACTAAGGACTCAGAGATTCAGGACCTAAAAGCAAAGCTCGACGCCAACGAAGTTGTGCAGAAACTTGCAATCACTGAGGCAGTCAGCCTGGTCGAGAAGGATCGCGACGAACTGAAGAACGGCCTTAAACAAGCAGAGCTTGAAAAGGAACTCGCGGAGAAGTCGCTCAAGGACAAGTACGAGACACAGATCAAGGATCGAGACGACGCGATCGAGCGCCTCCGGGATATGAAGGCACGCCTGTCGACCAAGATGGTTGGCGAAACTCTAGAACAGCACTGCGAGACAGAGTTCAACCGTATTCGATCGACAGCGTTTCCAAGAGCCTATTTCGAGAAGGACAACGACGTAAGCACTGGTAGCAAGGGTGACTACATCTTTCGCGACTCGGACGAGACAGGTACAGAGATCGTTTCGATTATGTTTGAAATGAAGAATGAAAGCGATACGACTGCAACGAAGAAAAAGAACGAGGATTTTCTAAAGGAGCTCGACAAGGATCGCACCGAGAAGGGGTGCGAGTACGCTGTGCTGGTCTCCCTACTCGAACCAGATAGTGAGCTCTACAACACCGGTATTGTTGACGTGTTTCACCGCTACCCAAAGATGTACGTCGTTCGACCGCAGTTCTTTCTTCCCATGATTACACTGCTGCGGAACGCAGCGATGAACTCGCTGAAATACAAGACAGAGCTAGCGCTCGTTAAAGCGCAAAACATCGACGTCACAAACTTCGAAAACGATCTTGATAATTTCAAGACTGCATTCGGGAAGAACTATGCCGTCGCATCCAGAAAGTTTCAAACAGCGATCGATGAGATCGATAAGTCAATAAATCACCTTCAGAAGACAAAAGAAGCCCTAATTGGTACGGATCGGAACCTTCGTCTCGCAAACGACAAGGCGCAGGACGTAACGATCAAGAAGCTAACTCGGAGTAACCCAACGATGGCATCCAAGTTTGAGGAGCTCAAGAATCAAGAGCCTTCCGATACTGAATAAGTCGTGAGTGTAGAAATTGTGCCTAACAAAGGTACTGTAGTTAAAGTCAAGTGATTTAGCCTGCATAATCCGGGTCAAGACATACAAACACGAGGCGCACTACTGTTGAAATGGGATACAGCAAAAATACAACGCGGTGCTTTCTTGAGAAGCTGCTAAAACGCAGGGCGTTAGATATATTAAAGAAATGGAGAAGAGACTGGGGCTTTGATATGAATCGAGAAGATGCAAAGAAATTAGCTCGCTCCTTCCTTTCAAAAAGAATTGAGCTTCATTATTGTGGCAATTCTCCACAAGGGGTGTATGAAGTCAATTTTGAGAACGAGTTACTGTTCAAATTTCAGCTTTTTGGGGAATCTTCAATAGGGAACTCGCCATATGTTGCTGTATCTAGGGAAACAGGTGAAGTGAGGTATTTAGGCCGATTTGGCGAGTAGTCACAACGCTTGAAGTGGGGCTGCAAAATCAAGTTTCTCTACATCATATCTTTGTCAACGAAACGATCAGAGTAGTCAATTATGTCAATATCCATTTGGATGTCACCGATACAACCTTTGTTTATAATTTCACCAATCCAAAATGGGTGAAAACTTAGTCCGTACGCAATCTGAAGACGATGATAGTCAGCTATCATAAGGTCTGGGGCTAATAGGTCTTCAGGAAGCGGAAGCTCAATAATTTTTAACTTGTTGAAATGCATATTGCTTAGTCGATCTTCAACTTTCGGGATTAGTCTATTGTAGAAGGAGATATATTTTCCTCCTCCAGTCATAAATGTAGGGAAGGTGTTTAACAGCTCCATCGCATTAGGATTACGGTCCACAATAATGGCATGAACCATATTTAGTATCATTTGAGTACATTCTAAATGGAAGGAAGCTATTGGTTCTTCAATATTTTCACCATTGACTAATAGTTCTGGAACTGGTTCGGTAAGAGGATTAAACTCCAAAAATGTTTCATACCTAATTTGCTCCTCCTCGGGTAGCTCTCTGATATGTTCTTTAATAGACTCTACGTAGCGTAAAACACCAAGCTGCTGAACATCAGTTTCAAATATGCTATATCGATCGTCACCATCCTTTTTAAAAAGATTGAAAATAGCACAATCTAGCGTTGCTGCACCAACATCAACCAAAAGGTACATCCCATCATTACGAGCAGTAGAATTTGCATAACCAAAAATTCCGGCTATAATTTCAGGTACTATCGTAACTCGATTCCCATCAAAATTAAGGCGTGAACCATTAGCCTCACTGATTGGTTTTTCTAGGCTAATCTTTGCAGTATCTAACGCTTCCTGAATAGTTTTGATGGTGAATTTATTTCCATCGACTGCAGCGAACCAGCCTGCAAGGGCAACAAGCTTGAATTGTCCCACCATTTGCTCATTATCACAATTTTTGGCGGGTAGCCCAATGTTTAACCAATATTGAATGTTTTTCGCTTTAATGTATTTACGATGATTACCATCAAACCAATCCAGAGATTCTCGTATAAGTAGGGCAAGATATGCCGTTACGACTGTAACTGGATGAATAACGTCAGATGACTCTTCATGATTTTCAAGTCCCAACATCTTCAGCTTGATATTATTGAATAGCTCCCCTGGACCAGATAATACAAATCTTCCATCGACCCCTAATGTTACCGAGGAGGGGAATAGATAATTTGAACCCATCTTATTCGTGAGATATGGAACGGCCCATTTTTGCTTTAATTCAAGGTCCTGTATCACAATTTTGGTGCATGACGTGCCAAAATCTATACCAATACCAAGTTCTGCAACTTCGATGTGCTTCTCTTGAACTCGATTTGTTCTTTCCGAAGCTGTCGGTCTCGTCTGAGCTGGTTTTTCTCTAACGACTTCTTTAGGCTCTGGAGCTGAACCTCCAAATATTCTCTTGAACCAATTTTCTATTGGCGACATTACTGCCCCCCTTGATAGACTCTGATAATCCCTGTATTTATTGTTGAACGATCATGAGTAGGACTCCGGTGCTCATTTATGTTGTGAATTTGCTGGCCTATACGTCGCTTGAGTTTCTCAACTTTGCCTTTACGTAAGTCCGCACCCTTCTGTTTGCCCTCACGCTCAAGTTTTTCGATCTCATTTGACAATCGTTCCATTTGATTGTTGAAGTGTTGTTCTATACTTTTCAACTGAATATCGGCTCTATCTTCATTTTCCCGCGTGATCTTCGCGATGTAGTCTTCATACTTTGCATCAGATAATATTACACACCTCTCTAGAAACTTTGACCAAATTGATGGGCGTTCCTCTTCAGATGTCATTCGGAGATCATCGCCATAAAAGGCTGCCTTGGTTATTAGTCGCTCAGCGTCATCTTGTGAAAGAGGTGTATCAGTATCAATATGGATAGCATAGTAAAATAGATGATCAATAGTTTGAACACCTGTTGTAGACCAATGGTCTATGATAAAGAAATACTCACCTTCCTTAAACCTGCTTTCTACTGCTTCTGAAACCTTGATTGCAACTGCGGGATAAAAAACTTCTTTCCGCGTTTTAATTGAGTTTGCCACAAATCGCACAAGGGGATGCCATTGATTAATGCGTTCCACCCGATCAGGTTCTTTCCCACCCATTTTATTTGAATAAACACAAGGTACCTTGTTAACGTCTCCCATAGAGAATCTTGATTCTGCCCCGAGCTGTTTATTCCTCATAAACAACTGAAGATCATGGACAGCTTTAATACTCAAGTTGATTTCAAAATGAAATTCGCCCTTTTGTGGAAGTTGTGTAAAAGTGCTACCCTGGTAATGTTTGAGGAAAAAATCTCTCGTATAGCGGACTAGCTCATTACTGCTGATTGTTCTTTCAAGATCTCTTGCAGCGCTCACCTGGCGTAATATATACTCTCCATGAGCAATTAGACTGGAGGCATTTTCCTCCAATTCCTCCTCTTGTTTTTGCATGTTTGCAAGAGCATTAAATGACTGGTCAACGCGAATTTCTTCCTGTTCAGGAGTCAATTTTTTTCTTATTAAGTCACCAGTTAATTGTTGGATTTGCTCACCGAGAATAGCCTCCATCCCACCTAATGAACGCATGAAAATATCAAGCCGTTCATAAAGACGAGTGTAGACGCGATCATCGATAGTATTGCTGTAGAATAAATTCCAGATAGTGATTTTTGGAGATTTTTGACCGATGCGGTCAATGCGACCAATCCGTTGTTCAATTCGCATCGGATTCCAGGGAAGATCATAATTGATCAAAAATCGAGAAAACTGAAGGTCAACTCCTTCACTAGCTACTTCAGTCGACAATAGTATTTGGTCTGTGGACGAAGACTCAAAGTTCATGATTATCTCAGTCTTGTTCATTCCAGCACCACCAGTTAATACTACCGGCTTGAAGCCATTTTGCAATAATCGCTCCTTGAGATAATAAAGGGTCGGTTTGAAGTAGGAAAATAGAATTACTTTTTCCTTTGGGTTCTCTTTAAGATGCATGTTGAGAATACGAGTTAGTTCAAGGTATTTAGTGTCAAATTCAATCAGTTTATCAAGATTACCAAGTTTTTCAGACTGTGTGACAAGCTCAGTTACGAGCGGTCCCATATCGTGCTCATGGTCGTCGTAACCTATATCTTCATATGCGACGTCTAGAAGGTCATTTCTTCTCTCACGCCAGGATTTCAGGGAAGCGGCCATGGAGCTAGATACTTGACGTTGAGGCATGACCATTAGGAAGCTCTCAAACTGGCTATTCCTAGCAGCATATTCCCTAACCAAATTTGTTACATTCTCATATAATTCAGCTTCATATTCATTCATATCAACATGTTGTCTATGAGGGTCGCGTATGACCTTATTTTCAATTACATCTTTTTTTCTAGTTCGAGATATGGCACGACCCAGAATATTGATATTTTCCAGATCAGAAGCGATGTGTACTCGTTGTTTCACATCTTGAAGGTCTACCTGGCTATGTTGTGCATCGATCAACATCTTGAGTTGACGATTACCATTTAATAGTGGACTTCTGTTAGCATCTAAAAGCTTTCCACGAAATATGTCAGCATCAACATCCCCACTCGTAACCATAGTGAGGAGTTCCACAATAGGTTCGTTTGCTGTTAAAATTGTTTCAAAGTCAGTGGGACGCTGAAAGGTTTCAGGGTCAATAAGATTCATAAGCTGGTATAAGTCACGATTTCGCAAGTGAATAGGGGTTGCAGACAATAAGAGTGTGTGATGGCTTACTGATCTAAAGAGATTACCTAGATCAGATGTTGGGCGATGGGGATTCCGCATATAATGTGCTTCATCCATAACTACCAAATCAATCAGCGGTGAACCATCATCCTGTTCGCGAAGATAATAAGCAAGTTGATTTTGCGAGAGAGATAGGTCTTCTTCTTCCTTCCAACCTCTTCCTGGTCGCAGACCTTGATAACTCCCAATAAGGGCAATTTCCTTTAAGGGGTTATTTTTTGCAGTTTCAAGATGCTCAAGCATATCATTCCGACCTACAAGGATAGCTTCAATCCCGAATTTATTTTCTAACTCCATTTTCCATTTATCCCGCAGCATGGCGGGACAGACAACAACCAAACGCCGAAAATCATATCTTGATCTTAGTTCTGTCCAAATAAGCCCAGCCTCAATCGTTTTACCTAAACCAACTTCATCAGCTACGAGCATGTTATTTGAGGGTGATTTTAGGAAATTGAGTACAGGTTTAAACTGATGAGGGTAGTAATCTGTATTGGTCGTATTCAGACTATATATAAGATTACCTATCCGTCCATTTAGTCGAATGTGAGTAATTGACCCTCTCAAGTCCCGAGCACGACCAAATCGGCCGGTTTCAACCAATTCAAACATGTCTTCCTTTTTATCGGAGACGAGTTCAAGGGTTTTCTCTTGCTTGTATTCGGTTGAATCTGGGAATGAAATTTGTAAATAAAGGTTTGGTCCAAGCTCTCGGGTTTTCCCAGTGAAGACGCCAACACGTCCAGGGTCAGCTTGAACACGTACTTTGTCACCAATCTTCATTGTATTCCCCCCTAAACTAGCTTAGTAGTGAAAATAACTGGTTTTTGCCAGAATTTTAAATGCGTAATTTTGTGTCAAGTTAAACGTGCTCATATAGGGCACAACCCATTATGCAGACATATATGTTCTAGAGCCATAAGTCGTTTGAGGCTAATCAACATTATCTGGTAGTGAGAAGTTTGAGATAAACCGATTGGGCAGGCTCCAATTCCGCGGTTCACAGATCGTACCAGAGTTCCCAATATTACTTATCAGGTTAAGTCTCTATTGAATCGAAGCCTGTTGTCATAGTAGAGAGGTAATTGTTTTTTCTTTGAATGCACCAACACCTATTCTAAATTAAAGAGTCGTCATTTAACTCAACTTGCCGCGACGTAAAATAAAGAGCTAAACCGGGAGCAAGGTGACACCTCTCCAGGTGTCATTTTTAGTTTCTGGGAGAATTGACAACAGAAACAGTGGTGATTTGCGAGGATTGCAACCACTCAAAACATGTGCTAAACCCTCAAGGTAGATCCTACCCTGAGAGCATCTTGTCCCGCAGATCTCCACATAAGATGGAGGAAATGTCCATGCCGCATTTGCAATGGGTTCATAATTGTTCAGATAGAGATGGTTCAAAAGTTTGGTTGGGCGAGGAAATTTGCCGAAGCTGCGGAGCAAAAGGTCAACCAGATGGAATTGGATTTACTGGCATCGAATCCCAAGGAAAGTTTCACCGCCTCACCGGACTCCCTAGTATTGGTCCACATATGCCTAGGCTACCAAAGTATAGTGAGAGGTGTCCCGCATGTGAAGGAGACGGGGTTTGTGTCATTCATCAGCACAATAGGTGGGTTGCGTGCAGAAGCTGCCAAGGGACAGGGGGAATAATCACTGTTAGCAAGAAGAGATTTATTGAAATCCAGAAAGAAGCCTGGGCGCTCTTTGATGCATGGAGTCTGGAACGCGGCGGAGAATCAAGAAAATACGAAATTCAGGAACGTCAACGAACACGGATTTACAAAGGGATCCATAAAAGAGACCACTATGCCCAGAAAAGATCAAAGAGAATCGTCAGATATTTTGAGAAATTTAATAGACTCATGTCACTTATGGTAGATCCAGAGAGTTGTAGCCCAGAGGAAATACAGGAGTGGGAAAATCTTAAGTGTCCAAGGAATTGATGTTACAAATAATAGGATGGAATAATAAATGAATACATCACAACCAATTACATTCAGCCTCGATTCTGAGATAAAGATCCAGGGTGAAATTACTCATCGATCTGAATCGGATATCACAGTCAAAATTATATCACCCTATGATGGCTTATCAGGAAGTCTGCATATTCCGTATTTCTCAAGACCGCTCAACTCTTTTGAGACTGATTATGGAGATATCACAGCCGAACAGCTTCTGGCCAAGCTTTATGATCTGGGACGATATATGGATGGAAATAGCAACTTTTTACAACTACAAATAGCATTGCATTTTTATGATGGTGACTGGTCCAATGATGATCATCAGAAAAGGTTCTTTGATAGCTCATTTCCTTTTCTGATTCCTTATGGAACCAGGGAGGATGTGTTGAATGTCCTGAGGTCCAAATGAACCCAATAGCTATCCTCCATGTCCCGCATAGCTCAAATATCATTCCAGAGGAAGAACGCGACGACATCATCCTAAATGATGACGAGCTTGCTGATGAATTACTTAAAATGACGGATTGGTATACAGATGAACTGTTTTTTCAGGAAGACGATCGCTTTGAGATGATCCGGTATCCAGTTAGCCGTTTCGTCTTGGATCCAGAGCGCTTTGAAGACGATGAAATTGAATTGATGGCAACACATGGCATGGGAGTAATCTACACAAAGACAACCGATGGGAGAAAGCTTCGAGATCAAGTGACACCTGAAACTCGCGAGAGAATGCTGGATCAATACTATAGACCTCACCATGTATGCTTGACAGAGGCAGTATCATCTGTCCTTTCGGTATACGGGAAAGCGCTTGTAGTTGATTGTCATAGTTTCCCATCCACTCCTCAACCTTATGAGATTGACCAGAGAAAAGAACGGCCTGATATCTGCCTTGGAACAGATTCATTTCATACTCCGGACAGAATTACCGAGCTCCTGAGAGCGGAGTTTATTGCTAAGGGGTTTACTGTTCAAATAAACAGACCATTTAGTGGGGCATTGGTTCCAATGAAATATTATGGAAAGGAGAAGGCAGTCTCGGCAATAATGATTGAGTTAAATAGGAAACTCTACATGGACGAGAGAACAGGTTATCGCTTATCTGACTTTGATAAAACAAAACAAGCTATATGCAGCATTATTTCCAGCATTGTAGGAAAATAAAACAATTTTGATCTGGTAGGTTATAACAGTACGTAATTAATGGTTCACTACTTTCCATCAAATAAAAGGGTGTGCGTTTGAATCATTATGATAATTTCATACATTGAGTCTGCCACTTCAACATATGGTGAGGAGCTAGCATGATGGACAATCCTAAGATTCCGATGACCCCTGAAGATGTTCCACTTCAGACTGGAGACAATGATGTCAAGCTTGTCCCACGGCCTAAATCATTTCAAGGAATTTGTAATTACATACAACCGATGAATGAGAATGATCACCCAAGTGGTAGTCCTCGTAATGTTGAATATTTGGGATCAGTGGAATGGGCGTGGGGTCCCGCGCATGACAGACTCGACAGCTACGACCTTAATCCAAGAGGTAAATATTGGTTACTTTGGATTCGCTGGCTTGATGATAACGAATGGCAACCTAAATGGAAATGGTCTCTATATGCATATGGCCCCCAAAAAGGGGTGAATGCAAAAGCAGCAGCTACCTATCTCCTCATGGATGCATGGATGGCGGAAAAGGAGAACTCATCCCTTGATCACTTCTTTTTAATTGATGAGGCTGGATCATTATCTGCTGCTGAGCTTATGGAAATAGCCAAAGTGGTGTGGCCAGACGAAGCTCCAGTTGCGTAGTTTGGAATTGATTCTCAATAAAGATTTACAATTGAGTCAGATACCTGCACCGGAATCTGACTACTCAGAAATTGAAAAGTTTGCTCTCACATTCAATGGATATGAAGTTCCGAATTGTGCTGACATTGCAAATACTCGATCTGCAAAATCATTAACCGAGTTAAGGGCAGCTCTCTTTTTTGAACAACGCAGGTACAGGCATTTTGGATCAAAGCCGACGGGAGAAGATCTACACTATATACGCACATTGGTAAAACGAATTCGGGATAGGGTAGAGGTAAAAGAATTATAATAGTAATATTCATTCTGCGTGAAAATTTTGATGCCCTGCTTTTGCCAGTCTTTGTCGCTGATAGATGATTCATTTGGCAGATTAGATATCCTAATCAATCCCATTGCATACTATTCTCTCGGGACTATATTTTTAGCTCACAAACGGGGTTTTTATCATGGGTAAGATTACGATAGACCAAGATCGCTGGTTGTCCGTCGAAGAAATTGCATTTCACCTCGGTATCAAAAAAGATACTGCCTACAAATGGGTGGCGAAGAAGCACATGCCTGCTCACAAAGTTGGTCGCCTTCTGAAATTTGATAAAGCTGAAATTGATGCCTGGGTGAAGTCCGGGGCAGCTGAAACTGGGAAACACAGTTGACCACGATTCAATCACTAAGTAAAAATGATGAAGCTGAAATCCTGGAAATTCTCCAGAATGAGCTGTATCCAAGTTCTGTAAAAGATGTAAGACGGAAATTAAAGCGAATTGGGCTGGATTATCCTGAATATCTAATCTTACGATCGTTACGATCAATGCTTTCAGAGGGTACCCTCAGATTCAAAGCAGGTCGTTGGATGACATCAGAATTGTTTGATCAGGTTCAGGTTTCGCAGGCAGGCTTTGCACCCAAAAATATAGACGGACCCAAACTCTCTACATTAAGCCAATCTGATGGAGAACATCCTGAAAGCGACCTGCCTGCAGAATCGGGATTTGCAGATAACGGGCAAGCTGAGCACATATCCAAAAAAGATTCTAGCGGTTCATGGGGCACATTCAGGAAATTAATAAAATACTATAGTGAGTGCATACGCAGTGAGGAGGGAGCAGATGCTTCTGGATTCATTAGCGACTTAGGGAAACAGTATATCTTTATCAATGGTATTGGGAATTGGTATCCAAAAACAGGTGAGAAATGGAGCTATGTGATACCGCTGGGCCCTCAAGTTGCTGATTTTGTCCAAAATCTTTCCAAAAATGCAGATGATAATGTCGTCGTATTGGGATATCCCATTGAAGCTGTACACATAAAGAAACAAGGTGAACCAGACACCAGGCTACTACGACCTGTGTTTCAATATATTCTCAATGCAAATTTTACAAAAAGTTCTATAACTTTAAGCACTTCAGATGCTCAGCCAGAAATATCAATGGGATGGATGAAATACTCGTTCACCGGGTACTCTGAGCAACATCATTTTTTATCTTCCTGTGGTTTATTAAACCAACCACGACCTTCCGATGAACCCTCAGGATTTACTTCTAACGACACAAGACCAGATCTAGATGATTTAGCCCACACGTTATCAGCATTTATGTCCAGGAAGGTAAAGGAACCACTCAATTCTAGATCAGTCAATGCTCATACGCTTCCTTCTGGATTTAAAACAGGCATTTACAATAAGGCTGTGATAATGATCGGGAGTAGAACAAAGTATACGCAGACGCTCCTTAAAGAGCTGAGTGCTATTGGTTCGCAACCCGATGAGGTACTTGAACAAACCAGCTTAAAATATTTGTTTCAAAATGAAGCGCAGCTCTCCCTTGAAAACAATGCTGACTCAATTCCTCATGAAGCATCAGTTGCAGAGGTACTTCCCCTAAATTCAGAACAAAGAGAATCAGTTTCGGCCTTACTTTCCAATGGCATCTCAGTTGTTACCGGCCCCCCTGGAACAGGAAAAAGTCAAGTAATTGTGGGTGCAATTGCTAATGGGAGGTTTCAAGATAAATCAATCTTATTTGCTAGTCGGAACCATAAAGCCATAGATGCAGTTGTTGGTAGGGCAAAGGACGAAAATGGTAAACCCTCAATAATTCGTACCAACTCCAAAGAAGATTCGAGCTTAAAGTACACGTTTAGGAATGCGATTTCTGATCTCCTCTCAACTGAAATAGATATTGAAGTCAGAGGTGTGTACGGTAGACGGATTACAAAACTGAATATATTGCTGAATAAGAGGGGGAAATACTCCGAGACAGCAGATCATATTCGCCTATTACGAGATAAAATTGGAGAACTTGAAGAAACCATTGCCTGGCTGAAAGAGGAATTTCCCCAAGATGTATTGGATGGTTTAGATTCCAATTATAATCAATTTTCTCCTTCGCATTTGAGTAGGGCTAAACAGCTCACTGCTGAAATTACCGAGATCACTAATGGGAATGATACAGACAGTTGGCTCAAGGCATTCTGGATTTGGTTAAGATTTCGGTCGGATTGGACAATTGCTCGAAAAATCTATAATAAAGCAACTGGTTCTACTGAGATATCTCGGTTCCCCCCCTTAAGGCGAGAAGACTTTAGCAAATTTCCAGGAAAAAATTTAGGGGACATTTGTGAGTTCATTTCATCAGAGCAACAATTGGAACCCTTAGAGTCTGAGCTGAAAGATGAACCAGAACTGAGTGGATTAGTTGATGAGATAAAACTTCTCAGTGATGATATTCAAAAAAGAGCAAAAGAACTCCTGTCACTAAACCTTAGTAGCCGTGGAGGTCTTCTTCCCGGCAGCGACATACAAGAACAGATGGCTTCGTTGAATGTTGCATTAATGACCCAAAATCACGGCTTTGAAAATGATTCTCAAAAAATAGAAGTTGAACAACTTCTAAAAAAAACGATACCACTTTTACTCGAAAATTATCCCTGCTGGGCTGTAACAAATCTATCAGCGGGTTCCCGTATTCCACTAGCACCCGGAATATTTGATATCTCAATTCTTGATGAAGCCAGTCAATGTGATATTGCTTCGGCAATTCCTTTACTATATCGTGCAAAGCGAGCTGCAGTAGTTGGAGATCCCCATCAACTTAAACATGTTTCTAATTTATCTACTGGTAAGGATTCTTTACTCAGAAGAAGAGCAGGAGTCACTGATCTTAAAGACCAAAGGTTCTCCTATAGAGAAACATCACTATACGATTTGTTCGCCCAAACTAACTCGGTTTCACCGCACCTTCTCCGGGAAACTTATCGGTCATGCAGTGAAATCGCCGAATATTCCAATCGCTCGTTTTATGGGGGAATGCTACGCGTAGCTACAGACTGCGAAAGCATTAAGACCCCTAATGGGATGAAATCTGGGATTCATTGGACTGAGATCGAGTCTTCGATTAGAAGTGCTGGTAAAAGCGGGTGTGTTAGCGAGGAGGAGATCACAGCTGTCTATCAGCTTGTGGATACAATTTTAACTGAAAACAATTTCAAAGGAACGATAGGTATTGTCACACCTTTCAGACAGCAGGCCAATAGGCTAAAAGATCGAGTGTTTGAAGGAGACATCCCTTATGATAAACTCAGCAGTGCAAGGGTAGTGGTCGATACAGCTCATGGTTTTCAGGGTGATGAGCGCGATGTTATGATTTTTAGTCTTTGCTCTGGACCGGATATGCCAAGAGGGTCTTTGTGGTCGGTTACAGAGAGTGGAAACCTTTTTAACGTCGCTGCAAGTCGTGCTAGGGCTGTCCTTCATGTTGTGGGAAATCGGAATTGGGCGCGGAATTGCGGTGTTAATCATATAGTCGAACTTGCGCAACCTACTGCAGATACTAACTCATCAAGTGTTGATGGACCTTGGGCCCCTCACGAATCTCCCTGGGAAGAAATATTATTTAAGGCACTCTTGGAAGAGGGCATAGAAGCCATCCCACAATACCCTGTTGTTGGCCGACGTTTGGATATGGCTTTGGTGGATCAAAAATCAGGTTTAAGAATAGACATTGAAGTCGATAGTGATCGTTTCCACCGAAACCCGGATGGGAGTAGAAAAAAGGATGATACCTGGCGAGATATTTATCTCATGAGTCTGGGATGGAAAGTAATGAGATTTTGGGTATATCAGCTACGCGAGGATATGGATAAATGTGTTTCAGAAATAGCAAGTGCATGGAGAAATCATGAGTGAACCAGTTGGTGAGAATCCACAGAAGATGGGTGAGAAACAATCAAAAACGAGAGCTGGAGACACTAGTTCAAAAACATTTATAGATTCAGTTTTTTTATCAAGTGGCATATTAGTGGTCATGACCATTATTGTGATTATCTCCGTGTTCGTAATGGGATATTATGTATTTTCTTTAAAAGATCGTGAAGTACAGATATCTGTAGAGAGAAAACTTCTGGATAATGCAGAAGAAAGCATAAAAAATGCAAAAGAAGCCCAATACCGATTTAATGTTTTGAGGGATACAATAGCGATCATAGAATCATCAAAAAATAATCTGTTACTTGAAGAAGCAAATGCCAGTGCTGCGTTGGTACGTGTACAAGCCCAACTAAATCAAAAAAATGCCACCCAAAACGAGCTTGATGCAACAATAACTGCAAAACGAGCCCAGATTGCTACTTCGGAAGACCGATTGATAGCTTTGAGGAATCAACTACCGACTCTCGAACAAAATGTTTTGAATTTAGAAGCGAGTCAGACTCGGCTAAATGGTGAGGTCGGTCGCCAACGAACTGAACTGAATAATATCGATGGGGAAATAAATGCGGCAAAAGTTCAGCTGGAAAACCTCATAAGTAGATTGAATACAATTACCGCAGTGGAGAGTGATTTTTCAAATATTCAAACTCAGCTAGGTGTTGTTCTATCATCGCTTAGTGACGCAAGCAATCGGGCAGGTACAACTACATCAAATCTAGCCCAACAGGTTACAAATCTATCTGATAACAATAGTATGATAAGAACAGAGGCGAACAATTTAAGTTCGATTAATCAAAGAATCGTTTCAGCTGAAAACACACTTTTACAGTCAAATACTCAGATCAATACTGAGCTGGGAAAATTACAATCAAGTAATCGTGATCTCCAGACAGTAAGCACAAGTGTCCAAAATTTGATTCAGAGTTTAACTCGTTCTGAACAAAGCATCGAAACACTTATTTCAGCCATTAACTCAACCACGCAGGAATTGAACCAATTAAAGAATAATGCAGAATCTTCAATTTCAACTATTAACTCAACCACACAGGAATTGAACCAATTGAGGAATAATGTAAAATCTTCGGGTAGTTCCTTGTCATCAAATTCACAGAGCATTTTGTCTGATATAAACGGGATGACTACTACTCTAAGCTCTGTTTTAACTGATGTACAATCTTTAAAAACTCAGGTTCAAAATCTTAAGAATCAATCGACTCAACCAGAGGGTTAAAGGCAAAAAGAATGTGCATAATATTCCAACTGAATGAGCTAAGGAAAACGCAATGAACACACTTCAAATGATGCCAACCAGCATATGGGCTCTCGCTAGCGCAACGATCATCATGATCGTGTTGATAACTCTAGTCTTAAACCTGTATTACCGAAAAAGGCTTCAAGCACTCGGGCCACTTAACTCTGATCTTGGAGATCTTGTAAATCAGAAGCAGCAATTAGAAACAGATATTGACTCAATCAGGGATTGGATTGCTTCTCAAAATGATGAGATCTTGAGGCTCAAAGCAGAGAGAGAGGAACAAGAGGTAACAAGAGCCGAATTACTTCGCTTGGAGCAGGAAGCCAGCCAGAAAGAAGAAGACAATAAAAAATTGCGCGATGAGGTTGGCGCTTTAGAAAATCAGCGGCATTTGCTTGTCCAGTCCATGGATAAGGTGGAAGGTGAAAAAACTGAGTTAAAGAAGGAAATTCAACAGCTCGACAAAGATAGAGATAAAGCCCTGGAAGAATTGAAAGAAGCTGAAGAACTCTTGTCAAAATATAAAGAGAAGGCAGAAGAGCAATTAAAGGAAATTGAAAAGCGGATTGAGGATACAAAAACAGCAGAAGCTGTTCTAATCGAAAGCATCGAAAAAGCTGAACAAAAAATAGCAGACTTTAAAAATGATCTAAAATCAGTAAAAGATGAGATTAATTCAGCAGAGAAAAAGTTAAAGGAGTTGGAACAGAATATTGATAGCAAAGAAAGAGATATCAAAGACTTAGATCGTACCCAGCGTAGCAAGGAGCGTGAAGTTGAGTCTCTCCAGGAACGCAAAATTGATTTGGATGCCCGGGTAGAAACGTTGTCTGATAAACTGAAGACAATTGGACAAATGCCCAAAGAAGCCTTTGACTCATTAAATCACCCCGTGTTTACTAAAAGTAAAAATGTCAGGGCCAAGGCAAGTGAGGCAGATGGGCTTAAAAAATTGTATCAAGTTACAGCAGATAGCGGGTACGAGCTTCCTGAGCGGCTACAAAATGCCTTCCATACATCATTGAAGGCTTCAGATATTTCCTGCTTGACAGTGATGGCAGGCGTGAGCGGAACAGGAAAGAGTGCTTTCCCAAAACTGTATGCGCAGTCTATGGGCATCCACTTTTTACCACTTGCCGTAGAGCCGAGATGGGATAGTCCCCAAGATTTATTTGGCTTTCTCAATTATATGGAAAACCGATTTGAATCCACAACGCTGGGACGTTCGTTGATTCAGTTCAATGATAGCCCTTTTGCAGGTGAACATGCTGATATGCAGGACCAATTGCTTATTGTATTGCTGGATGAAATGAATCTGGCCAGAATCGAATATTATTTCAGTGAGTTTTTGAGCAAGCTAGAAATGAGGCGCAATATTGATATAAATCATGAAGCGGATTATCGAATGGTGAGCACTGAGATTTATTCCGGGGGTAGGGAAGATAAAGAGCTGGGATTTGAAAGAAGTGATCCATTGTTTTTGTATGCGGGTCGTAATGTGTTGTTTGTTGGTACAATGAATGAAGATGAAACGACTCAAAGCTTATCAGACAAGGTCATAGACAGAGCCAACGTCCTTTACTTTGGGAAACCAGATAGACTAAAAAATCAAAAGCAAACCATTGTCCCATACGATAATTGGGCTCCTATTTCTTTTGAAAACTGGCAATCC
>Ga0307992_1000601_pt1 | contig 22494 bp, 17 predicted proteins | sample EllFjometagen133_FD_203162 | JGI IMG/M metagenome (GOLD analysis project Ga0307992, IMG submission 203162) | Marine microbial communities from Ellis Fjord, Antarctic Ocean - #133 | ecosystem: Environmental > Aquatic > Marine > Unclassified | place: Southern Ocean | collected 2014-10-08
AACTCCTTCCATACATTTTTTATACTGTATGCTTTATTTTCAGTAAATTCTCCATTTACAACAGAATAAGTAACAACTACATTATTATCGTAATTTACAGCAAGTGTACCTTTTTCATAAGTAATATCAAAAATAGTTTCTTCTCCGGTTTTTATAATTTGAAAATCAACCCAGTCGTTTGATTGAGCAAAAGTAAACATCCCGGCAAGGATAAAAACTAAGAAGAATGCAGATTTAATAACTGCATTCTTTTGTTGACTAATTTTATTTACACTATTTTTCATAGCATATTAATACATTTTCATAATCTCATTAAAAAGAAGTTCTCTATTTATTGGAACCACGCCAACTTCTTCACAAACAATTCCTCCGGCAAGGTTCGAAATTGCAGCAATATCTTTACCGGAAAGACCTGCGACTAAACATAATGCAGCTACGCTGATAACGGTATCACCTGCTCCGGAAACATCAGAAATAGAACGAATATGAGCAGGAATCAAATGTTTTTGAAATTCTTTTTCGGAAATTTTTGTGCTTATAAAAACTCCTTTTTCGGATAATGTGGTGAGAACAGTTTTAATATTTTGCTGAAGATGTAATTTGTCAACAGCTTCGTTCAAAACGGAATCTTTTTCAGGATCAACTTCCATTTTTAAACCTTCTTGCAGCTCTTTTAAATTTGGTTTGAAAAGATCAATATTTTTAAATTCATCGAAATTTTTCTTTTTCGGGTCAACCACAACATGAATATTTTTAGCATTTGCCAAAGCAATAACATCAGAAATTAAACCCTTTGTCAGAATACCTTTATTATAATCCTGAAAAACAATAGCTTTTACATCTCCATTATTAATAAGTTCTGAGATAACAGATAACAAATTTTCAAAATCACTTTTTATAATGTCGGAAACAATCTCTTCATCAACTCTTATCAACTGCGAATTATTTCCAAAAACACGAAATTTTGTTGTTGTAATCCTTTTGTTACTTTTTATTATTCCTTTAAAGGAAAGATTTTCATTTTTCAGAAGTTCGATAAACTCATTTCCTTTACTATCGTTTCCAATAACAGAGCATAGAATAGGTTTTGCTCTAAGCGACTTTAAATTCAGAGCAACATTTGCTGCACCACCAAGTCGATTTTCTCTTTTCTTAACAGCAACAACAGGAACAGGGGCTTCAGGAGAAACTCTTTCAACTTTACCCCATAAATATGAGTCTATCATCACATCACCAATTACCAGAATTTTCTGATTATTGAATGAATCGAATAACTTTTGGCATGTATCTTTTGTCAGTATCATTTTATTAAAACAAAAAACAAATATAATTATTTTGTCAATTTGTAATCAGGGTCAATAAATCTAGATTAGAGTTGAAATTATTTCAATTCAGCTAAAGCAGATTTAATCCTTTTTATTGCTTCTATCAGCAGTTCTTTTGAAGTAGCGTAAGAAATTCTCACACAATCAGGATTTCCGAAAGCAGACCCTGGAACAAGCGCTACATATACATTTTCGAGAATATATAAGCATAAGTCTTTACTATTTTCAATAGTTGTTTTTCCATTAGATTTACCATAATAAGAATTCACTTCCGGGAAGAAATAAAATGCACCATCAGGCATATTTACATTTATTCCGGGAATATCGCACAACAACTCATAAACCAAATCTCTTCTTTCTTTAAAAGCTCTCAGCATATATTCTATTTCAGAGGAAGATTCCTTTGATGTTTTCATAGCTTCAAGGGCAGCCAACTGCGATATTGATGAAGCGCCCGAAGTATATTGTCCCTGGACAATATCGCATGCTTTAGCAAGATATTTCGGAGCTGCTGCATAACCAATTCTCCAACCTGTCATTGCATATCCTTTTGAAACTCCGTTAATAACTACAACTTGTTCTTTTACAAAATCAAATTCTGCAATACTTCTGTGCTTCCCTGAAAAGTTAATGAATTCATAAATTTCATCAGAAATGATAACAACATTTTTATGTCTAGAAACTACTTCCGCAATTTCTTTTAGCTCAATGTCGGAATAAAGCATTCCGGTAGGATTGCTTGGAGAACTAAAAATAATAGCTTTTGTTTTTTCTGTTATAGCATTTTCGAGTTGCTCGGCAGTAATTTTAAAATCAGTGTCGATAGTAGTTGGAATTTCAACTATTTTCCCTTCTGCTAAATGAACAAACTCAGGATACGAAACCCAGTAAGGTGCTGGAATAATTACTTCGTCTTCAGGATTTATAAGGCATAATATAACATTTGCAATAGATTGCTTTGCTCCATTTGAAACAACTATTTGATCAGCATCAAACTCTAAATCGTTATCTCTTTTTAATTTTTCGGCAATAGCCTCACGTAGTTCAGGCAATCCTGATACCGGTGTATAATGAGTTTTATTGTTATTGATAGCAATTATAGCAGCATCTTTGATAGCTGTTGGAGTATTAAAATCAGGCTCTCCTATACTTAAATTGATAACATCGTGTCCCTGAGACTTTAGTATTCGACTAAGACGTGTCATTTCAAGTGTAGCTGATTCACTTAAACCATTAACTCTGTTGGATAACATTTTACTTTGCATTTTGTTATATGTTTATTTCCGATTAATAATAAATTATCAGATAGCAAAAATACATATTTTAAAAATATAAAAGTTATTATTAAGAATAAAATTAAAGAATTAATACAATTTGATTTTCACATTATAAAGTCGAATTAAATAAATTTGGCTCTCCCCCGAAAACTTTCGTACTAAGTTCACTTTATCTACTAAATGCGTATAAATAAATCCAAATATAATAAAAATTGTATCTTGCGTTAATAATTAAAATAATTACAAAATCAATAAAAATATTATGACTGAAGTTCTCGAAATTCTAAAGTACATCCTACCTTCGTTGGTAGTTGCAGGAATTGCATACTTAATTTTAAAAGAATTTTTAAAATCCTATAATAAAAAACAACTAACAGAAATAAAACTTACAAATCAAAAAATGATTACTCCAATTCGCCTTCAGGCTTATGAAAGGATAGTTTTGTTTCTCGACAGAAATTCACCAAACAATCTTGTGATACGAACTAACAAGCCAAAGATGTCTGCTATGGATCTTCAAATTTCATTGATAAAAACCATTCGTGATGAGTTTGATCATAACCTTTCGCAACAACTTTATATTTCGACAAAAGCATGGGAACTGGTTAAAAATGCAAAAGAAGACCTGATAAAAACAATTAATACAGCAGCATCTCAAATACAGGAAAATTCAACTTCAGCAGATTTAGGGCAAACAATTTTCAGGATATCACTTGAACAAAAAAACTCACCAAATAAAATTGCTCTTGATTTTATAAAAAAAGAGATCCAAATACTTTTCTATTAAACGAATCTAAATAAATCTCCTTGTTTGCTTTTTTTATGATATTATTTTTGGAGTAGAGAATTTAGTGATGGAATAGTTAATTTATTAGTATTTTTATAGAAGTCATGTTTTAACAATTTAAGATTTTAAAATTCAGAATTATAATTTTGTAACTTTGCGTGATAAAAAATTATGACGGAAAAAACAGTAAATAAAATAGCCTTGATTGGTGCAGGAAATGTTTCCATTCATTTGACAAAGGCTCTTTATAAAGCAGGGAAAAATATTATTCAAATTTTTGGTCGAAATACCGATGAAGGAAATAGCTTAGCAGATAATGTTTCGTCAGAATTTATTACTGACCTGAGCAAACTAACAACTGATGCTGATCTTTTTATTGTTTCGGTTCCTGATAATGTTTTATCTGAAGTTCTTGATAAAATATATATTCCTAACAAATTAATTGTTCATACTTCGGGATCAAGTGAAATGGAAATCTTAAAAAACATTTCCGACAATTATGGTGTTTTTTATCCTTTACAAACATTCACCAAAACAAAGAAAATTGACTTTCAAAATATACCTGTTTGTATTGAAGCAAACAACAAAGCCAATATTGATTTGCTTTTTGAGCTTGCAAAATGTATTTCAAAGGATGTAAAAATTATTAACTCCAAACAACGCATAATCCTTCATATTGCAGCAGTTTTTGCATGTAATTTCTCAAATTATTTATATTCTATTGCTGATGAAATTCTGGAGAAACATGATCTTTCATTCGACTTCATCAAGCCATTGATACAAGAAACTGCCCAAAAAATTCTAAATCATAAACCCAAAAAAGCACAAACCGGACCTGCAAAAAGAAAAGACTATCAAACTATTGAAACTCATTTAAAAGCATTATCAAAATTTCCTGAATTCAAGGATATTTATGAAATTTTATCAAAAAAAATTATTAATCATAATATAAAAAAATGACCAACTACAAAAAACTCCTAAAAAATATTAACACTTTTATTTTCGATTATGATGGAGTGTTTACAAGCGGAACATTAATAATGATGATGGAAGGTGAACCATTAAGAACTGCTTATGTTAAAGACGGATATGCAATCCAGTTAGCGGCAAAAAAGGGATATAATATTGTAATTATTTCCGGTGGTAAATCAGAAACGATTAACAATAGATTTACAGCATTAAAAATAAAAGATGTTTTTATTGGTGCAGAAAACAAAGTAAAAATCTTTAATGATTATATTAAAAAACATAATATTAAAACAGAGAATACACTTTACATGGGTGATGATATTCCGGACTTTGAGGTGATGAAAAAAGCCGGTTTGCCTTGCTGTCCTTCAGATGCTTCAGAGGAAATAAAGTCAATATCGAAATATATTTCTGACAAAAAAGGCGGAGAAGGATGCGTACGCGATATAATTGAGCAGGTGCTGAAAATACAAGGAAAATGGATGAATGATGATGCTTACAATTGGTAAAGGACATTTTAGATTTAAGATATTAGATTTTTAGAAAGCGAAATAAAGAACCACATTATAAGATGAAACAATATTTAAGCATGCTGCGATTACCAAATTTGTTAATTGTAGTTTTAACTCAATACTTAATACGTTTTTGTGTTATAAGACCTCTTTTAAAATCTCAAGGGGTTGAATTACAAATGGGAGAATTAAATTTTTTATTGCTGGTTCTGGCAACTGTTTTAATAGCCGTTGCAGGTTATTTTATTAATGATTTTTTCGATATTGAAATTGATAAAATTAATAAGCCGGGGAAAAACATTGTTAATACAAAAATAAAAGCCGCTTTTCTTAAAAACTTATATTTTATCATCAATATTATTGCAATAATTATTGGCTTTTATCTTGGATATTTACTTGGTGCTTTTCAATTTGGATTTATTTTTCTGTTGACTGCAATAATGCTTTGGTTCTACTCTGTAAAATATAAAAGACAATTTTTCATGGGCAATTTTGCTGTTGCAATATTATCGGCGTTGGTAATATTCCTTCCATGGTTATTCGAATTTATTTCGTTAAGATCAAATCCTGATGAATTTATAAATGCTTATCAAGTGTTGCATAAAATCAATATTTTTATCTGGAGTTATGCTTTATTTGCATTTCTCACTTCTATTATTCGAGAAATTCTTAAAGACATGGAAGATTTAAAAGGCGACAAGGAATTTGGTTGCCGGACAATACCAGTTGTAATTGGTGTTTTTAAAACAAAATTCGTTGTAGGTTTTTTCATTCTTATTTCAATTGCTACTCTTGCATACGGTCAAGTTTTTATGTTTTCAGAAAATTTTCATATGTTATTTTGGTATTTCATGATTGCTGTACAACCTTTGTTTATTTACCTTTTTATAAAAACATTAAAAGCAAAAACATCAGAAGATTTTAATTTCCTTAGCAATACATCAAAAATAATTATGTTAGCCGGGATTTTATCAATGCAAATATTATTAGTAAACTAATTAAATTAATTTAATGGGCACTCTCGACAATCTTGTAAAATATAAAATAGTATTAGCATCAAAATCACCAAGAAGAAAACAATTGCTTGAAAACCTTGGCGTTAAATTCATAATTATAAGCAAAAATGTTGAAGAATTTTATCCTTTGGATATGAATCCTTCAGAAACAGCATTGTTTTTATCTGAGCTAAAAGCAAATGCTTTTCCTGACTCGGAGATTGATTATGACACATTGATAATTACTGCAGACACAATAGTTTCCTTAAACGGAAAAATAATGGGAAAACCCAAAGACAAACATGAAGCAAAAGAAATATTAAAAGAGCTCTCAGGTAAAAATCATGAAGTAATAACCGGAGTAACTTTAAAATCAAAAACTAAATTCAGATCTTTTGCTGTTAAAACAAAAGTTCATTTTAAAAATCTAAATAAAGAAGAAATAGATTTTTATGTTGACAACTACAAACCAATGGATAAAGCCGGTGCATATGGAATACAAGAATGGATCGGATATATCGGAATTGACAAAATAGAAGGATCGTTTTATAATGTAATGGGACTGCCTACACAAAAATTATATGAGGAGCTGCTGAAGTTCTGAGTTATCAGCTTTTAGTAATAAACAATGATTTATAATAATTCTAAACGAAAAGCCGAAATAAAATAATTATTTTTGATAAATATTTTTGTTAAGGCATTATTGAATACAATAATAAAAAATAATAAATTATTAACCTATTAATTATTAACCAATAAAAAAAATTATTATGAAAAAAAATTACACAAAAATTTCAATTATTTTAATCAGTTTAGCTATCATGACTATTAGCTATTCATGTAAATCTACAAAAGAAGTTGCCCAAAAACCTGGCGACGAAGTAATAATTGAGCAATACTGCTCAGGACCGGAGTATTTCTCCGATAACGAATATATAAGAGCTAACGATATTGGTGAAAGCATGGACTTATCTACATCAAAGAAAAAAGCTTATTCCAGTGCAAGGGCAAAAATGGCTGCCGATATTCAGATTATGGTGAAGACTGTGAATGAAAATTTTGTAAATTCACGTGAGTATGATAATGTAGAAGAAGTTTTGGAAAAGTTTCAATCACTGACTTATGAAGTTGTCAAACAACAATTAAACGGAATACGTACTCTTTGTGAAAAGGTAACTAAGACTACTAATAATACTTTTCGCACTTATGTTGCAATTGAACTTGCAGGAGATGAACTTGTTTCTACTATTGGAGCAAAAATTTCAAAAGATGCCAAACTGAAAATTGATTTTGATCTCGAACAGTATAAAAAAACTTTCAATAAACAAATGGAAGAATTTGAAAAGGAAAATTAATTTTTTTTATTAACCATCGCCTCTATATATTTGCTTTAATTTATAGAGGCGTTATTTTCTTTTTTATTATGTTTAAAAATAATATAATAATAAGAACAATTCTTCTTGCAGCTTTTTTCTCGCTTATTTGTATTCTTAACTCATTCGGGCAAATTAATACTAATAGTCGTATTAGTGATGAATACAAAAAGTTTAATAAAACTTTTAACGAGGAAGTTAATAAACAGCAAGATACGGGTTTTTATAAATCCGGTCTCCCGTATCATATTGCACCTTCTGTATTACCGAATTGGTTTTATAATATACCTTCATCAAATAGTGATACTACTTTTTTTATTGGAATTTCAGATCCCAGTTTACCTTCCAAAATCGGATTGACTCAAGCCATTGAACGAGCCAAAGGAATGTCTGTATTGTTACGAAATGCAAAAATTCGCTATCTTAGAACTGTTTATAATGTTGATTTTCTGAAAAAAAACAAAGGAGAATTTAATTCAAAATTTGAAGAACTTTACGAATTGGTTTCCCCCGAAAATAAGCTAAATTATGAATGGGAAACAGTGTCGTTTGATAGCACTAAATTTGGGGAAACAATTGTTCTAATTAAAATATTTCCAACTGATACACTACATAAAAAAAAGAACATCGCCGGCGCATTTAATATCTTTTGCTTTAATGTTGAATATCAGAAAGCAGATAAGTTTGAATTAAACAGCAAGGTTGAATTATTCCAAAACTCAATAAATAACGAAAGAAAAGTATTGTATTCATGGAAGGAGATAGGAAAAATTGCTAATATAAAATCACTTATAGGTGGTAATGAAAAAAATATTTGCGGCGATTATTTTAAATACAAATCATCAGATAAAAGTTTTAACTCAGAAAAAGATTTTTCGCCTTTTGTAAACTTATATTACGGACTTTGGTATGCCTATATAAATTCTTTGCTCAAAACATTACAAAATAGTATTCAACCTGAAAATTTCTTAGTGCAGAATGTTGACGAACATTACAGTAAAAAATTTCAGGACTATTCGAAAGAAATTTCAATAATTTATACTTCATTTGAAATAAATGAAATTATAATACAAAACAATCAAATATTTGTAACTCTGAATCTTAAGCAATAAAAATATGTTCATAAAATCAATAAAAATTATTCGTACATTTTTCCTTCCACTTTTTATTATATTTCTTTTTAATTATGCGGGTTTTTCTCAAACTTTTGATGAATACAAAAAAAAACAAAATCAAGACTTAAAACAGTATAAAGAAGAATACAATAAAAAATTTACTGAAATTCAAGGTGAATTTGATAAATATGTAAAACAACAAGACGAAAAATTTACCAACTATCTAAAAGAACAATGGGATGAATTTCAGGTTTTTGCAGGGAAAAAACTTCCTGAAAAACCAAAACCCGTTAAAATTCCGGTTTATAAACCTTCACCAATAAAAATTGATAAAAAACCGGATAATAAAAAGAATATTATTCCTAAGCCTGAATCTGAATTTAAAAAATTTAAAGAATCGGAAGAGCTACAAAAAATATCAACTATCGATGCAAAATCAATTCAACAAAAAGAAGATATTATTCTTCCGCTTATCCAGGAATCAAGCCCTGTAGATTTTAATTATGACACAGATTTCTTTACTTTTTTTGGAAATAAAATTCAATATGAATATGACTCCGAAATTCTCGAATGTAAATCACTAAAACTTAGCAGTTCGGCAATAAGCAACTGGTTTAAGCAAGCCAGCAACACCAATTACAACAGAATGGTTAATAATATGCTCAGCTATAAAGATAAATTTGCTCTTAATGATTGGGCTTATTTTCTTTTACTCGAAAAAGCTACTGTAAATATTTTCTCAGAAAACAAAAATCAGGCAAATTTGTTGTTGTGGTTTATGATGCTACGTTCTGGATACGATGTAAAACTTGCCTATGCAAATAATACCTGCACAGTTATGTTTCCTTCGCGCCAGATTTTATATGCAATAAACTATCTCAGCTTGGATGGAATAAACTATTATATGCGCGATAAGCTAATTAGTTCGAGCCTTAGTACATATAAAAACAAATTTGCCGGTTCAACAAAAATCATGGATTTCAATATTTATTATCCAATGAACCTGAGTAATAACTCTGCAAAAAAAGCAATTGATATTTCCTATGAAGGAGAAAAATATCATTTTAATTTGGCTTATAATCCTGATATGATTGATTTGTATAACGATTATCCTGTAGCTGCCGCTGAAGTATATTTTGATGCTTCAATAACAGCTCAGGCAAAAGATGCACTTGCAGAAAACATACTTCCGGTAATTAAAGATATGACTGAAAGCGAAGCAGCAAACTTTTTACTTTATTTCACCCAAAACGCTTTTGAATATCAGATTGATGAAACTCAATTTGGAAAAGAAAGATTTTTATTTCCCGAAGAAACTTTATACTATCCTTATTCTGATTGCGAAGACCGCTCAGCATTTTATGCTTACCTGGTGAAAGAATTTCTGAAAATTGATATTGTAGGTTTGGAATATCCCATGCATATTGCCACAGCAATTAAACTTAAAAGTAATTATAATGGGGATTATGTTTCCTATAATGGAAATAAATATATTATTGCAGATCCTACTTTTATTAACGCCCCTGTCGGGAGAGCTATGCCGCAATACAAAAATACCAATGCAAAAGTTATTGCTCTGAACAATTTTCGTCAAAATATTTTTATTGCTGATAAGTATTGGGCAAAAGCCTTTAATGCCGGTGCTTTCAGAGGCGGTATCAATCAGGATCATGTATTCGATAATGCAGGAAATTGTTATCTCACAGGATACTTTTTAAATAAAATTGATTTTGGTGAAATAAAACTAAAATCTTCATCAGCTAACCGCCAGTGTTTTGTTGCTAAATTCACAAAAACAGGCAAACTTCAGTGGGTGAAAAACCTTGATGGTAGCGGAGCTTCAACAGGAATATCAATTTCTCAGGGTTCAGGCGATTCTCCTTTAGTGATGGGTACTTATAGCGGTAATCTTAAATTTGGGAGACAGCAAATTTCCAGTACTTCCGAGCATGATATTTTTGTTTTAAAACTTAAAAGCAATGGAGAAGTTGACTGGCTGAGTAATGCAGGAATTAGTGATCGGGAAAGTAAAATGTTTCTAAAATATGCAATTACTTTCGACCCAAGTGGAAATCATTTAAAAACTGATCTCTTTACAGAAAATCCGGCAGAATCTTCAGAAGGTATTTTTGTTAAAAATGATGGAGATATTCTTATCGCCGGAGCTTTTAATAATACCACCGGATTAAATACAAGAAAAACTTCATTTGCTGATGAAGCAAGCTTGAATTATACAGAATTAATAAAAACAGAAAACGACGAGTTGATTAATTCAAATGTAAACAAAAGTATTGCCGGCTTATTTGCGGTGATTAATCTTGCAAAAAGTAATGGAATGAATATTCCCGGAAAATCTGCTCTTAAAGCTCTGGATAAATACAATCCTCGTTTTAAGAAAGAATGTCCGGTAATCTATGAAAATATTGCTAAAGTTACATTCATGAAAAATGCTGAAGGAATAATTACTATCAGAACAAATGACGGGCGTGATGTTAGATTCGACAATGTAAAACTAAAAAATAATGCCAAGGTAAAAATCACATCTTTTGCTTCCGGTGATGAACAAATGGATATTCTTTCAGGAATTTCTGTGGGTAAATATTTTATTTGGTATAATCTTAATTTTGTTAGAATGTATCAGGAAAATGGAGACCTTTTATTTGATTATGATTCGGATCATACTCAAAAAATTGTGAATATGAAAAACGATATTCTTGAGATGTGAAAAAGAAGTTTGGAGTACTTGAAGTTTGGAGTACTTAAAGTTATGATTCAATTAATATTAATTTTAGTCATTTAAATCATTTAAAATTTATATATCATGAAAAAAGCAATAAAATTATTATTACTTCTGTTGTTTGTCAGCATTCAAACAACTTATGCGCAGATAGAAGAAATGCGTGAAAAAATGCAAGATCAAATGACCGAATTGGAAGATGGTAAACTTACACTTCGATTAATAAATGCAGTTGATGGAAATGCAGTTGCAGATGCCACAATTAAAATTGATGAATTGGGTGAGTTTACAACAGACAGACAAGGAAGAGTTTTGTTTGAAGTTCCTGAAGATGGAGTTTATTCTATGGGATTTAAAAAACCCGATTTTATTTCTGTTGATCTTAAATTTGAGATTATGGAAGGAATGATTTTTTACAATCGTTTTTCGGTTTCTCCTAAAATTGATATGGGCACAATAAGAATTGTCCTTGACTGGGATAATAAGCCAAAAGATTTGGATGCTCATCTTGTAAAAGAAGGAGGATATCATATTTCGTACCGAAACAAAAACACTAGCACAGATGGAAAAGCTGTTCTCGACCGCGACGACCTTGATGGTTATGGTCCCGAAACTATTACCATTACTGATGTTGATGATGATGCAGAGTATAAATTTTATGTAAAAGATTTTACTAACCACGATCGTAACAATTCAAAAAAATTGTCAAAATCAAAAGCAAGAATAAAAATTTATGGAGAAGGACAATTACTTCATGAGTTTAAAATTACCGAAAGACTAAAAGGAAACACATGGATGGTCTTTCGCATTGTAAAAGGTGAAATAATAATTTGGGATGAGGTGAATAGGTATTATTAATTGCAATCACCCGTAGTACGACTCAAAGTCGTGCTACGGGTTTATAAAAAGCAGCATAAAATGAACTACCCCGCCGCAGAGCAGCGGGGTATCGCTAAGGAATAAGTTTATGAATTCGCCGCAGAGCGGCGGGGAACTAACCCCGTAGCGATTAGATTAAAAAATTATTAAAGCAGTTTGCGAAGAGCATTTCTCCCCTATTTTTAGGGGAGATGTCCGTAGGACAGAGGGATAAAAAAAAGGCGAATTACATCCATCAGTTTTTTTTCTTTTAGGAAAGATAACCCCTAAAAATTTTTAACTTATGGGGAATAAAAATTAAGACAATAATAGAAAGAGATTTATATATACAAAAGCGTATTAGAGACAGAAAGACAATTATTATTGCAGGTGAAAAACAAGTAGGAAAAACATCTTTTTTTGAAAAATCAATTCAAGCCTGTATTTAAGATTATTAAAAAGGATAATTTTTTTAGATTCTTAAGCAAAGTTTCAAAACATGAATTTATTTTTATTAAATTTGAAAATTGTTAATTCTCGTAATATTTGATAAAGTATGATTAGGATTATTATTCTTATTATTTCGAAAAAGAAATAGATTATTATGATATATTCTGCTAAAACTGATATAGGTAAAAAATACAATCATAATGAAGATTCTTTTGTTTTACCTGTACCTAATAAAAAATACAATATAAATAATCTCGATATAATAAATATGGGGGAATTATTCGTATTATGTGATGGTATTGGAGGTTATAATGCAGGTGAAATTGCCAGTGAATTAACTGCTAATTGGATTTCCAAAGACTATTATTCTATAAAAGATATTAGTATTAATCTGCCAGATAAATTAGAAGAAATCATTAAATCAGTTAATATCAAGATTATCAATCTTGCTAAAGAACATGAAAGCTATGATGGCATGGGAACAACTTTGGTAGCAGTTTTATTTTTAAAAAATAAAGCTTTTATATATTCTGTTGGTGATAGCCGAGTTTATGTTTTAAAAGATAAAAAGCTAATTCAAATAACAGAAGACCAGTCAGAAGTCTGGAAGTTGTACAAAGATGGTGAAATTAGTAAAGATGATATTCGTTTTCATCCAAGGCATAACATTATCACAATGTCATTAGGTATCAATAGGGATATTAATATTCAGCGATATACTTATGATTACAATATAGGTGAAATGTTTCTTTTATGTAGTGATGGACTTACGGATATGGTTGGTGATATGGAAATACAAAATATTTTACTTAAAAACCAATCCCTTGATATAATTACCAACAAACTTATTAAAACTGCCAATAAAAATGGAGGGAAGGATAATATTACGGCTATTGTTGCAAAGGTATAAGTTTAACTAATTATTTGTTAAAATAAATTAATTGTAATAAGATAAATTCGTTTCAATGAAAATAAAATTATATATTTTTTTAGGTTTTGCCTTAGTTATTATTTTGTCTGCAATTTACCCATTAACAAATCATTATACAAATGAGAAAATAATAACAATTCCTTTGCATCATACGTATCAAAATGCAGTAATGCATACCTTGCCTGACTCTATCCGTGCAAAAGCAAAACGAAATAATTGCGGAAATAATATTATACCTGTTGATAAAGTTCTCGGAAAATCAAACTTTTATCCCTCTTTAAAAGAGGATATTAATTTAGCATTGACAAGTTATACAAAATGGCAATTAAGAGCAAGTGAAAACGAAATTAAAGTTATGAAGCAACGCTTTGATAATACGCTAAAAAATTGGGGAGAAACAATAGGTTTTAATGAGTTGTTTGAGAGTATGGAAGAACAAGCACAAATTGTACATCAAACCGATTATTCTGTAAAAGCTAAACTGTTTAAATTGTCAGTGAAAAGAAAAGATAATCAAAAACTTGTTATCAATGTAAATGATGAAAAAAAACAAAATCTTGTGTTTAAAGTAGAAGTTAGTTTTGTCCATCCTGAAACATTACAAAAATGGCAAGAAGAACAAACTAAACAGAATGCACAATCGAATACTTTAAAAAAACGAGCTGATTTAAGTATTTACCTTTTGCAAATTTTTTGTGGGCTTTTGTTTTTATATATTATTTTTCTTTTAGGAAATTATTTTTATAAAAAATTTAAAGAGAAAAGGAATGCAGAATATTTTTTAATAGAAATTCAAAAAAAACAACAATTAGCTGATAACGGACATTTTGTAGTTGCACTGCAATTAGCAGAAAAGTATTTACAACTCTTCCCTGATGATAGTGATGTTATTGCTTTTAGAGAGCGACTTTTGGATTTTACAAATAATAATCCGAAAAAAGCTCAGGTTGCTTTTGTTGAAGCAAAAAAATTGCAATTGCGTGTTAACATGGCAAAAGACGATCCTATGCAAGCATTCTTAAGTCCTGATGAAAAGAAACGATTAGCCCCATATTTACCCTATTATCCACAACTTAAAAAATCATATCTCGCTTTAGTTTCTGGAGAAGAAGAAGCAGAAAAACAAGAGAAATTCCAAATACAATTGAAAAAGTTGAGAGAGTTATTACCTGAAGGAAAATTGACAAATGCAGAATTTATTCTTAATAAAATTGAAATTGATAATAAAAATAATGTTGAGTTGGAAAATGTAAAAAATGAAATTCAACATAAAAAAGAAAAGGCAAAGAATGACTGGGAAAAAATTCAGCAATATCTGATAAAAGGTGAAATTTATAATGTAAATGAAGTATTAAAAAATATACTGAAATATTTTCGGGATATGCCTGAGGCTATTTCTTTACAGCAAGATATTATTCAGTCAAAAGGTAAAGCACGCTTTTACCTCCATCCTCAAAATCAGGAAAAAGAAATGTATATCTATTGTGGTAATAAATTTATATTTGGGCGTAAAGATGAAGATAATTCACCTGATATTATTTTTAATGATAAGCGTGTTAGCCGAAACCATTCTTCTGTTTTTATTAGTGATAAACAAATATTTTTGGAGGACTTAAATAGTACAGGTGGTACTTATATTAATGGTAAAAAAATTAGCAGACAACTTTTAAAGAATGGTGACCTCCTTACATTAGCAAAAATTATTGATTTAAAAATATCAATATTTTACACAAAAGAGGGAGAACTAGGAGGAATTATACTTTCAGGCATGTCGATTGATTTTATTATTATTTTTTCATATATACAAATGGATTTAAAGAATGAAAAATTATGTCTCGCAAATAAAAAATTCTCAATTTTTTATAAGGATGGTATAACCATATTTTCTAATCAAAAAGCAGGATGCTTATTGAAAGAAGGACAAGAAATAAAATTATATAATAACAAATATATTGTGGAGGATACAAATGAAAATATCAAAAATTAAAATTACGTTTAAAACAATAATTTTAATATTACTTATTTTTAATTTTTTTTCAGTAGCTAAAGCTCAGGAAAAAGTATTAAATAATAAAAATGCGCAGGATTCTCTTAAATATATAAAAACAAAACAATTTATTGATTCCTTGAGGATAAATAAAGATGTATATTTTGGTCTTGGAACTGCAAAGATTGATAATGATATTGGAGAAGCATTTGTTAAGGCTAAAAAAAATGCATTAGATGATTTAGCTTCTCAAATTAAAGTTATTGTACGCTCATCTGTTCAGCAAATGGTTACAAGTACTACCGAAATAAATAATATAGGTTTTTCTGAGAAAATTGAAGAAATTTTTGAAAATAAAATAAATACATATACAGACCAAGTTTTGACAGATGTTAACGAAAGCCAATATTTTATTGATTATCCTGACTCAGGTTACATAACAAAAGCTGTATATATTAATAAAAAAACTTATAAAGAAAAAGTTAGTGAAGACTTAAAAGCAAAGAAAAATTTAATACGAACAAGTATTAATAACGGAAATATTGAATTTTCAGGAAAACACCACTTGCAGGCTGTTAACAATTGGTTGAATGCTAAAGATAAGCTTAATGAATTTTTTAGTGACCTTCCTTTACAAGACAATCTCGGAGAAAATGACAATTTGCAAAATGTATCAGAATATATTAATGGTAAAATAGGGTATTTTTTTAGCGGACTAAGATTAAAGGATATTACCGGGAATACTCGTTATGACGCACAAGGACGCTTGAATAAACCTATTATTATTTTTGCAAAATACAAAGATGAAAACGGGCAAGAACAAGCGGTCTCGCATTTACCTTTAAAAGTTGATTTTGTACAAGGAGAAGGGAATATACTTAAAGGTATAACTACAGGCTCTTATGGACAAGCACAATTACATGTAAGTTACATTAATCCTGCTAATAGAAACACTACTATTAGAATTCTTGTTGACACAAATAAAATAAATGGATTAAATAAATTTCGAAATTTATTATTTCCATCTGTAGATGTGATTCTAAAAAAAACACGTACTGTAGCCATGGCTGTTTTTTTCAATAATAATGGGCAGAATTTCTCGCCCGAAGAATTGAAAAATATTATCCAATCAAAACTTTTAAAACAGGGTCTGGCTGTTGAAGTTGTTTCTTTTTCTTCTGCTGATGTGAGTAATGATGATATTCAACGTGTAAACCAAAAACATGCTGATTATTTGTTTTATGTTTATCTAAAAACAATTAGTTGTTCAACTGTTGGCGGTTATGAAAATATGTACGTAGCTCCTTGTACAGGTACTGTGTTTGTTTATGAATTGCCACAAGGCAATTTAGTTGCATCAAAGCAACTTCAAATAATTAAAGGTTATGGTTCTTCATCTTCAGGTGCGGGTATGGACGGCTTTAACAAGCTAAAAAATTCAATTTTAGATACAACTCAAATTATGTTGGAGGAAATCAGATGAGTATTTTATGCGATCAATGCGGTATGGAAATTCTACCTCTTGCTAATTTCTGTTCCTATTGTGGTGCAGATGCTCCACGCAAAACTGTTGTTTTAAATGATGAGCAAGTCAAGAAAATAAAAAATCCTGTTTATTGCCCTACATGTAAAAAACCTGCTCCAAAAGATGCTCTGTATTGTGCTTTTTGTGGATTATATTTATATCAGTTGCCTGAAAAAAATGCTTTGTTCTGTCCTAAGTGTAAAGAGAAAAACAATATAAATGCAAAAATATGTACTTCATGCGGCTTGTCATTTTCCGATTGGTTTTCGATGAAAGGTGTTGTTGCTGAAAACTTAGGTTATAAAGGAAATATTATTCTAAGAGAGTCTATGAATGATATTTCTTACCATTTTATTTGTGATAATACAATTAATATTGGAAGAAATAAGGAAAATAATATTGTTGTCCCCGGCCCATGGGTTAGTGGACAACATTGTAAATTCGATATTAATAAACGACTATTAATTGACTTAAGTAGTAAGAACGGAACTTATGTAAATCGTAACAGCCGGAAAATAAAAAGTATAGAACTTAACCAAATATTTGAATTTAACATTGCCGGGTTTTTTACTTTTACAGTATTACAAATAAAAAACGCTTTTGTATTTCGTTTAACAGCTATTTTGAATAAAGAAGAATGTACAAAAATTGGTAATATGCAAGTATTGGATGAATTGCGTAATCATTTTTACATAATTCTTTTTGGTGATGCTGAGTTGCACATTCGTAAAATAGATGGAATTATTGATAAACAGCATGATATTTTGCAAGAAGCTTACCAAATTAAAACCTTGAATAATTTTTATTATTTTTCTGATTTGTCACGCAAAATTAATGAACATCTTATTTTAAAAGAACATAAAAATATCCCTGTTAATTGGGAAGTAAAAAAATAATATTATGATATATTGCAAAAAATGTGGATTAGAATTAGATACCGATGCTTTGTTTTGCCCTTCCTGTGGAACTCCGGTCGTAGCAACCAAAAAGAGCAAAAAAGAAAGCATACCGGTAAAACCTGAACCAACGAATTTAGGAGGCACAGTTTTAAATGTTCAACATACCTATGGACGAATTGATTTAGAAAAATTACCAAAAGGACATGAGATAGACAATCGTTATACTGTAGAGGAAAAACTCGGACAGGGGTCCTTTGGGGCAGTTTACAGGGTTTATGATAAAGATATGGAAATAGAAAAAGCCCTTAAGATTATCCCCGAAGCCATTAGCAATGATAAAGAGGCAATGATAAGTTTACGCAAAGAAGCCTCCATTATGGTAAAGCTTAACCATAAAAATATAGTACGAGTATATGACTTTCACCAAAAAGGGGATATAAAATATATAGATATGGAATATGTGGATGGAGAAAGCCTTTCAGATTTAAAAATAAAGAGACCAAATAATAAATTAACAGAAAAAGAAGTAAACGAATATTCCCAACAGATAACAGAAGGATTGGCTTATGCACATAATAAGAAAGTAATACATAAAGACATAAAGCCGCAGAATATAATGTTAACAAAAAGCGGGAAGATAAAGATAATGGATTTTGGTATTGCAGAATCAGTACACAGTTCTATGAGCAGATTAAAAAATACAGGTAGCAGCGGTACCTTAGTATATATGTCGCCGGAACAATTAAAGGGTAAAGATGTAGGCAAAGAAGCAGATATTTATTCACTCGGAGCAACATTATATGATCTGTTAAGCGGCAATCCACCTTTTTATCGTGGAGATATATACAATCAGATAATAAATGAAACGCCTGAAAAGATAAAAGGAATATCAGAGCAAATGAATATCATACTTCAGAAATGTTTAAAAAAAGAAATTAAAGAACGATTTTCAGATTGTGAAGAATTTGGAAAAGCATTATTAAACAAAGAAATAGCAAAAGATGAAGTAATAGTAAAAGAAAACCCAAAAATTAAACCAAAAACAATAATAAATGAGTATGCTCATGAAATGATATTTGTAAAAGGTGGCACTTTCCAAATGGGAGATGAATATGGAGATCTAAATAATGATTGCATACCAATACATCAAGTTACGGTTGATAATTTTTATATAGGCAAATATGAAGTAACCCAAAAACAATGGAAAAAAATAATGGGCAGCAATCCATCACATATTAAAGGAGACAATTTGCCTGTAAAAATAGTTACTTGGTATGATGTGCAGCAATTTATAAAAAAACTAAATCAAAAAACAGGAAAGCATTACCGATTGCCAACAGAGGCAGAATGGGAATATGCCGCCCGCGGCGGCATAGAAACGATTCACGAATCGTCTCAAACTAAATACGCCGGCAGTAATAATATAGGAGATGTTGCGTGGTATTGGAAAAATTCAGGTGATAAAATATTATCAGGTGATTATAATTGGGATAAAGAAGATAAAAATAATTGTAAAACCCATGCAGTAGGCACAAAACAAGCAAACGAACTCGGAATATATGATATGAGTGGAAATGTATGGGAGTGGTGTAACGATTGGTATGGAAAGTATTATTATAAAAACAGCCCACAGAATAATCCGCAAGGACCTGACAGCGATAAATACCGTGTTCTGCGCGGTGGTACTTGGCTCAGCAATTCAGACAGCTGCCGTGTTGCCGGCCGCTATTGCGAATACCCGGCCAGTTCGAGCCGCAGCTATGGGTTTCGTATAGTCCAGTAGAACTAATGTAACACTTTGCGCTTTTACACTTTTACCCTTTGTTTTTTATTAACCGTCTTTAGCTGTCGAAATTATTTTATGCAATATTTTTAAAACCTCTGGAGGTTTTTTCAAGCAAATTGCAAAAAAGCAGTTCGTAGGTTCAATTAGTAAAAAATTTGTAATTTAGAAAAATAAAAGATTAAGATGATTTACTGTAGAAAATGTGGATTTGAAATGCCGGATGATTCTATATTTTGCCCTTCTTGCGGAACTCCGGTAGTAACAACCAAAAAGAGCAAAAAAGAAAATGAATCGATAAAACCTGAACCAACAAATTCAGGAGGTACAGTTTTAAATGTTAAACAAACCTATGGGATTATTAATTTGGAAAAATTACCCGAAGGACATGAGATAGACAAACGATACAAGGTAATAAAAAAACTCGGACAAGGTTCATTTGGGGCAGTTTATAAAGTTTATGATAATGAACTTGAAATAGAAAAAGCCCTTAAGATAATCCCCGAAGCCATAAGCAACGATAAAGAGGCAATGAAAAGTTTGCGCAAAGAAGCCTCAATAATGGCAAAGCTTAACAATGCAAGCATTGTGCGAGTTTACGATTTTCACTACAGCGGTGAAATAAAATACATAGATATGGAATATGTGGAAGGTGAAAGCCTTGCAGATATCAAAACAGAAAAACCGGATAAAAAATTTACAGAAGAAGAAGTAAAACAATATGCTGTTCAAATATTGGAAGGATTAAATTATGCCCATAAAAAAAGTGTAATCCATAAAGATATAAAACCCCAAAACATTATGCTTGACAAAAGCGGGAAAATAAGGATAATGGATTTTGGCATAGCAGAATCAGTTCAAGGTTCCATGAGCAGATTAGAAAATACGGGCAGCAGCGGGACATTGGTATATATGTCACCGGAGCAAATTCGAGGAGAGAATGTGGGTAGAGAAGCCGATATTTATTCACTTGGAGCAACATTGTATGAATTATTAAACGGCAACCCTCCATTTTATCGGGGTGATATTACTTATCAAATAATAAATAAACAACCCGAAAACATAAAAGGAATTTCGGAGCAAATGAATGAAATCATTCAAAAATGTCTGAAAAAAGATATTAGAGAACGATTTTCTGATTGTGAAAAATTTGGAAAAGCATTATCAAACAAAAATATATTTATTACTGAAGATAAAGAAAAAGAAAATGAGCCAATAAAAAATGATTTTGAAATAGAAATGATTTTTGTCAAGGGTGGTTCTTTTATGATGGGAAGTAATGATGGAAGTTATTTTGAAAAACCAATACACAAAGTAAAATTAGATAATTTTTATATTGGGAAATATGAAGTAACAGTTGCAGAATTTAGAAAATTTATTGAAGCAACAGATTATAAAACAGATGCTGAAAAGATAGGAAAAAGCCGGATTTATGATAGGGGTTTGAAGGATAAGATTGGAGTAACATGGAAATGTGATGATAAAGGAAATATAAGACCGGAAAGTGAGAACAATCATCCAGTGATACATGTAAGTTGGAATGATGCAAAAGAATTTTGCAAATGGGCAGGCGGACGCTTACCCACTGAAGCCGAATGGGAATATGCTGCCCGCGGGGGTTCAAACGGCTCATCTACCAAATACTCCGGTAGTTCTAATATTAATGATGTTGCGTGGTATAGTTCAAATTCCGATAGTAAAACTCACCCCGTAGGAACAAAACAAGCAAACGAATTAGGGATTTATGATATGAGTGGCAATGTTTTGGAATGGGTGCAAGACAATTGGCATGATAATTATGAGTGTGCTCCAACTGATGGTAGTGCTTGGGAAAACAGAAGTAGTTCGCTCCGTTTGAGTCGCGGCGGTAATTATGGCTACTTAGCGGGGAACTGCAGTGTGGCTAGTCGCTACGGCAATAGCCCCGGCAATAGCCACCGCCATATAGGCTTCCGCCTGGCTCTCGTCCTGTAGTTTTTCGGTTAGCTATTAGGTTTTTCCTTTGAGCTTAATATTACTTTATCTTAGGCGGTCGAAATTTTTTTCCAATCAAATAGAAAGAAAGAAATTCGGAAGTTCAATTCATGAAAAATTTGTAATTTAGAAAATTAAAAAGAAACAATGAAATTTTGTATTGAGTGTGGTCAGGATATGCCTGATAATTCTAAGTTTTGCCCTTCCTGTGGAGCACCCGTTGTAGCAACAAAAAAAAACAAAAATAAAACAGAAAATGAAAAACCTGAACCAACAAGTTTAGGAGCTACAGTTTTAAATGTTAAGCAAACCTATGGGATTATTAATTTGGAGAAATTACCCAAAGGCCATGTAATAGATGATCGTTACAGCATTGAAAAAAAACTTGGGCAAGGTTCATTTGGGGCAGTTTATATAGTTTACGACAAAGAACTCGAAATACAAAAAGCATTAAAAATAATCCCAGAAGCCATAAGCAACGATAAAGAGGCAATGATAAGTTTGCGTAAAGAAGCCTCAATTATGGCAAAGCTCAACCATACGAATATTGTACATATTTATGATTTCCACCACACAGGCGATATTAAATATATTGATATGGAATATGTGGATGGAGAAAGCCTTGCAGATTTAAAAATAAAAAGACCAAATAAAAAATTTACAGAAGAAGAAGTAAAACAATATGCTGTTCAAATATTGGAAGGATTAAATTATGCCCATAAAAAAAATGTAATCCATAAAGACATTAAGCCACAAAATATCATGCTTGACAAAAGCGGAAAAATAAGGATAATGGATTTTGGCATAGCAGAATCAGTTCAAGGTTCTATGAGTAGATTAGAAAATACTGGCAGCAGCGGTACCTTGGTGTATATGTCGCCGGAGCAAATACGTGGTAAAGATGTTGGCAAAGAAGCCGATATTTATTCGCTTGGAGCAACATTATATGAACTATTAAATAGCAACCCTCCATTTTATCGTGGTGATATTACTTATC